>Ga0079225_10000237_pt1 | contig 29486 bp, 23 predicted proteins | sample Poulit2012_FD_76344 | JGI IMG/M metagenome (GOLD analysis project Ga0079225, IMG submission 76344) | Agricultural soil microbial communities from Georgia to study Nitrogen management - Poultry litter 2012 | ecosystem: Environmental > Terrestrial > Soil > Agricultural land | place: USA: Georgia... | reverse complement strand
TATTGTCGTCCAGTTAAATGAAATAGACGATCATGATGAAGTTTCACTATACGAAAATTGAATAGCCGAACCTTTAATTAAGTCCAGAGAGATTTAAAAGGTTGCTGAAGAATCGTGTAAACATTACACGTCTACCTCTTTGCGACCTTTCGCAAAGAGGTTTTTTTAATACAAAAATCCGAAGCAACTGTTACTGGTAAAAAAAATGGCTATGGCAATGAATCCGCGTTTTGAGCAGGATAAATTCAAATACTAGGAGGGCCTTACTTGTGAGACATTTTATTTCAGTAAACCAGTTAATGAACAAGGATATATATTCACTTTTGGAAACTGCTGATCATTTTCAACATGAGCAGCTTCAGATTAATCAGCAATTGTTTGCAGCTAATTTATTTTTCGAACCAAGCACAAGAACGAAAATGAGTTTTGTTGTAGCACAAAAGAAACTTGGCATGGAAGAACTTGATTTTCATTGCGAAAAATCCAGTGTTCAAAAAGGAGAATCATTGTACGATACAGTCAGAACCTTTGAATCGATTGGTGCGCAGATGCTTGTAGTTCGCCACCCGGCAGATACATGGATTGATGAGATAAATGCAAATATTAATATTCCTATTATCAATGCCGGAGCCGGTAAAAAAGAACATCCTACACAATGCATGTTAGACTTGCTTACCATTTATCAGGAGTTCGTTTATCTGAAGAATTTAAATGTCGTAATCGCAGGGGATATCAAACATAGTCGAGTTGCGAGATCGAACGCATATGCATTGAAAAAACTTGGAGTAAACGTTTATCTGTGTGCTGCTCCGGGATTTGAGGATCAAACATTGGAATTCCCATATGTTACGATGGATGAAGCTGTGAAAATTTGCGATGTGATGATGCTGTTACGTATTCAGCATGAAAGACACCACAGATTAAATAATATGATTTCTAATTATTTACAGAATTTCGGCCTAACAAAAGAGCGTGAGGCACAAATGCAAGATCATGCAATTATATTACATCCTGCTCCAGTAAATCGTGGCGTTGAAATGGAATCGGACTTAGTAGAATGTGAACGCTCAAGAATCTTTAAACAAATGACAAATGGAGTCTATATAAGAATGGCGATTATGATGAAATTATTACAAGAGTGGGGGATACTTCATGAGCATGCTATTGAAAAACGCCAAACGTTTACTGCCTAATAACAAAATTGAAACTTGTGAAGTTTTAATTGAAAAAGGAAGAATAAAACAAATCCGGGAATCTATTTCATCGTCTACGGCAAAAATTATAGATTGTGAAGGCCATCTATTAACACCAGGATTGATTGATGTCCATATTCATTTACGTGAGCCCGGCGGGGAACATAAAGAAACAATTAAAACCGGGACACAGTCAGCTGCCAGAGGCGGGTTTACGACAGTCTGTTCCATGCCCAACACATCACCTGTACCTGACGGTGCAGACACAGTACATCAGCTTTATGAAAAAATAAAGGAAGATGCGGTCGTACGTGTACTTCCTTATGGTGCGATTACAAAATATTTGCAAGGGAAGGAACTTACAAGTATTAAGGAACTCTCACAAGCAGGTGTATTTGCTTTTACTGACGACGGTGTGGGAATTCAGACGGCAGACTTGATGCTTCGTGCAATGCAGGAAGCAGCCAAGCATAACAAGCCGGTTGTAGCCCATTGTGAAGACAACTCTATTGTGTACGGTGGTGTTGTTCACGATGGAGAGATCAGTGAGCGTCTAAACCTTCCGGGACTTCCGTCTTTAGCTGAATCTGTACAAATAGCTAGGGATGTTTTGTTAGCAGAAGCAGCAGATTGTCATTATCATGTATGTCATGTCAGCACAAAGGAATCTGTAAGGATCATCCGTGATGCGAAAAAGGCTGGTATTCATGTAACAGCTGAAGTAACACCACATCATTTATTATTAAATGAACAGGATATCCTAACAGCTGATTCAAATTTCAAGATGAACCCTCCATTAAGGAGTAAAGCGGATCAGCAGGCACTCATCGATGGTGTGCTCGACGGAACAATTGACTTTATCGCAACCGACCATGCACCACATGCAGAAGCGGAAAAAGCAGCCGGTTTCTTAAAAGCGCCGTTTGGTATCGTAGGTTTAGAAACGGCTTTTCCATTGCTTTATACCCATTTAGTCCAAACAAATAAAATTACACTACATCAATTAGTAGATTTGTTAACAATAAAACCGGCCGAAGTATTCCAGTTACCCTACGGCAGGATGGAAGAAAATGCAATTGCTGATCTTACTTTAATCAATTTAGATAAAGAGGTAACCATTGATAAAGATGACTTTTATTCAAAAGGGAAAAATTCACCTTTTCATCATTGGGCAGTAAAAGGAATTCCAGTGCTCACCATTGTTGAAGGAAAAATCGCTTATAGAGAAACGATCCATGTCTAAATAGAAAATCAAGAATAAAAGAGGTTGTTTTAAATGATGAATAAAATAAATTTGCAAATTAGAAAAACGACTGTAATTGCTCTTGACACTGTAGAGATGGTATTGAAAGACACATATGTAAGTCAGACTGCGGTACCAGGTCAGTTTCTTCATATAAATGTACCGGGTCATACATTAAGAAGGCCAATCTCAATCGCGGATGTAGATCGCGAAGCGGAAACAATTACAATCTTGTTTAAAATAATTGGAACAGGAACGAAACAACTGTCAACCTATCAACCGGGTATGATGATCAACGCACTTGGACCAAATGGCAATGGATTTACACTGGAAAATCATACACCATCATCGACTGTTTTGTTAATAGGTGGCGGTATCGGTGTCCCTCCATTATATTATTTGGGCAAAACTTTGGCGGAACAAAATATGAATATTATTTCTGTATTAGGATTTCAAACCGTTGTAAATGTTTTCTATGAACAGGCATTTAAGCAATTTGGTGAAACGTATATCATGACCAACGATGGGACATACGGTGAGACAGGATTTGTTACAACTGTTTTAGATAAGATACCTGACTTTGAGTACTATTATTCCTGTGGTCCTTTACCGATGCTTCAAGCAATTAAGGGGAAACTATCCCATAAACCCGGCTCCATATCACTGGAGGAACGGATGGGCTGTGGTGTTGGCGCATGTATGGCCTGCGTAATACCTACAGATAAGCACGGAAGCTACAAGAAGATATGTAAAGATGGTCCTGTTTTTGCAGCTCAGGAGGTTTGTTTATGACAGATTTAGCGATTTATTTACCCGGATTAAAATTGAAAAACCCTATCATGCCGGCATCTGGTTGTTTTGGATTTGGTCGTGAGTATAGTGAGTTCTATGATCTAAGTAAACTGGGTGCATTGATGATGAAGGCTGCAACCGGAGAGGAACGATTTGGAAATCCGACACCTCGTGTAGCAGAAACAGCTTCCGGTATGCTTAATGCAATCGGACTGCAAAACCCTGGCGTTAAAAAGATCCTAGATACAGAGGTTCCATTTCTAGCAAACTATGATGTCCCAATCATTGCGAATATAGCGGGAAGTTCAATGGAAGAATACGAAAAGGTAGCGGCTGCATTTAATGAAACAGATAAAGTCCAAGCACTGGAATTAAATATATCCTGTCCCAATGTAAAGGAAGGCGGTATTCAATTTGGTACCGACCCGGAAATGGCTGCTGAAGTTACGAAAAGGGTAAAAGGAGCAAGCAATCTTCCTGTCTACGTAAAACTTTCTCCGAATATATCTGATATTGTTGCAATGGCAAAAGCAGTGGAAACAGCAGGTGCGGATGGGTTATCGATGATCAACACATTAACAGGGATGCAGATTCATTTACCAAGTAGAAAGCCGCTGATTGCCAATAAAACAGGCGGACTATCCGGTGTGGCGATTAAACCGATTGCGATTCGAATGATCTATGAAGTGAAACAGCATGTCGATATTCCGATTATTGGCATGGGTGGCATTCAATCCCCGGAAGATGTTCTCGAGTTTTTATTAGCTGGAGCAAGTGCTGTTGCAGTGGGGACTGCCAATTTTCATAATCCATTCATTTGTCCTGAAATCATTGAGGCGTTACCGGATGTATTAGATAAGTATGGATTTCCATCTGTCCAAGATGCAATTGGAAAGGGGGCATGAGGCATGATAAACAATGTTTTTTTGGCACTTGATTTTCCTGGCTGGGAGGAAGCGAAACAATTTATTGAAACAAATGAATTAAAAGGGGTGCCTGTGAAGGTTGGCATGGAATTATTTTACCGGGAAGGGCCACTTGTCATTGAGAAGTTGAAAGAAAATAATCATCCGATCTTTCTTGATTTAAAACTCCATGATATTCCTACAACGGTAAGGAAGGCAATGCATCATATCGCAAAGCTGGAGGTAGATATGGTTAATGTACATGCATTAGGCGGAAGTGAAATGCTGCAAGCTGCAAAAGAAGGCTTGTGTTCAGGAGAATCAAACGGTCACAAGACGAAGTTAATTGCTGTTACAGTACTAACTTCTATGGATAAAACAACAATGAATCAAGAACTTTTGCTTCCTGGCGAGCTGGATAAAAACGTTGTACACTTTGCACAATTCGCAAAGAAGTCCGGGGCAGACGGGGTTGTTTGTTCTGTTCATGAAGCGAAACAAATAAAAGCTGTTTGTGGTCCATCTTTTTTATCAGTCACTCCGGGGATTCGTTTAGCTCAGTCCGAACAAAATGATCAAAAACGGATAGCAACACCGGCGATTGCCCGTCAAAATGCGGCTGATATCCTTGTCATCGGCAGAAGCATTACACAGGCGAACGATCCTCACGCGGCATATGAACAAGCAGTAAAGGAGTGGAAAGATGGGATTAAGTAATGAGTTAGCAAAAGATTTATTAGCGATTAAAGCTGTGCAAATAAAGACAGATCATTATTTCACATGGACATCAGGCATAAAATCACCGGTTTATTGTGACAATCGTTTAACAATGTCCCATCCGTCCGTCCGTAAAAAAATTACTGAAGCATTTGTCCAAAAAATAGAGAAAATGGATGAAAAGCCGGATGTCATTGTGGGATGTGCAACAGCGGGTATTCCACATGCTGCATGGCTCGCCGATCGATTGGATTTACCGATGATTTATGTCCGTTCAAAGCCAAAAGGTCATGGAAAGGGAAATCAGATTGAAGGGGGAATTAAAAAAGGACAAAAAGTACTTGTCATTGAAGATTTGATCTCTACAGGGGGATCAGCCATTGATGCGGGAAAAACATTAAAACAAGTGGATGCAGAGGTAATTGGTGTGCTGGCAATATTTACATATGGATTAGCAAAATCCAAGCAAAAATTTGCTGAAGCGGCGATGACTTTGCAAACACTTACTAGCTTTGACCAATTGGTAGATGCTTTAGTTAAAGAGGAAGAAGTAAGTGATCAGGAAAAGATAGAATTATTAGCCTGGCGGGACGAACTTTAAATTTATAACAAAAAACAAGCCATATTTTAATGTTTGGCTTGTTTTTGTCGTTGTTGAACATTTTAGTAGTTTTATATGCTGCCACTCTTCATACGTAACATCTTTTCTGATTGGTATTGTTCAAACAGCGAACGTATTGCCCAAAATGGCAAAGGCTAATTAGAAGTTTATTGTACTGGAATATAGCAAATGATATGTACTAAACTTCAATTTGAAGAGGTTAATCTTGTATAAATCTCTTATTTTCATTATTATAGTATATTAATCAATGAAGCAAAGGAGCATTACGATGACAAGAAAAACTTATGACGCAAAGTTTGCCGAAGTATCCGGCCCTTATTCACATGCCGTTGATACAGGTGATTATGTTTATTTTTCTGGACAGACGGCGAAAAATGCACCGGATGCCGGGGATATGACGGGCGATATCGCTGCCCAGACGAAACAGTGTTTTACCAACTTGTTTGAAGTGATGAAGGAAGCGGGTATTACTTCTGATGAAGTTGTTAAAGTGAATGTTTATCTGACAAATATGAATGACTTCACTGCAATGAATGAAGTGTATGAGCAGCAATTTAATGCTCCCTTCCCTGCAAGAACTTGTGTAGCTGTGCTTGGACTGCCACTCGGTGCGGAAGTTGAAATTGAAATGATTGCCAAAAGAAAACAGTGAACAATAGGGAGGGAGTTGTCCCTCCTTTCATCCAGCCAACTATCTTACCATACCAATCTCCCCGAAATATAAAAATAACTGCGGCAGGAACAATACTCCAATGTACAAATGTATATATAATCCAAAAATTAGTGTAAAACAAACAACTGAATGTGCACAACAAACAATTGCTTGGTGGTCATTATGCTAAACAACCAAAAAAAAGTTGTCGATTTGTTTAACAGATATACCGACACAGATCGACATTCACTGTATAATCTATAATGGTTACAAAATAGTAACCGGTAGCGTTTATTAGAAAATTCGACAAAAATCTGTTTTTCTTAAACATGTGGTGTCTTATACATTTTAGGGAAAGGTATCTATAACGGTTTGTCTAATGAGGACGCAATCATTATATTATATCAGAAGAGAAGAAGGGAGCATACCTTTGGAAAACTCAAATTTAAATCGAGATGAACTAAGGGAAGCCGGGTATTCTGCTGACGTCTTACCGACGAAACAGGAAGACAGAACATGGAATGTCGGAAATTTCGCGACAGTCTGGATGGGGTCTGTCCATAACATACCTAACTACATTGCAATTGGGGGACTTTTTGCCATAGGTTTATCAGTCGGACAAGTATTCGCGGCCATTATGGCGGCTTCAATCATACTTGCTTTAGTCATGGTGTTAAACGGTCATGCAGGTTCCAAATATGGTCTTCCGTTTGCCATGCTGCTTCGTGCATCATACGGAAGCAAAGGTGCGATGATTCCGGGCGTGCTGCGTGGAGTTATTGCGGCCATTATGTGGTTTGGTTTCCAGACATTTGCAGGAAGCCAGGCACTTGTTATATTAATCGGAAAACTGTGGCCTGGATTTTTAACGCTTGGCGGTGATTTTAATCTGCTTGGCTTAACAATGCCTGCGCTCATCGGTTTTTTACTGTTCTGGGCATTTAACGTTGCATTAATCTATGGCGGAATGGATTTCCTGGGCAAATTCACTAATATTCTTTCACCGCTTGTGTATATCGTGTTTGGCGGTATGGCAATTTGGGCAATAAACTTAGCAGGGGGCATTGGTCCTATACTTGCTTATACAGGTACAGGTGTTGAGGGGAATAGTATCATCATCTTCTTAGGTGCGGTAACCGCGGTTATTGCCGCATGGGCAGCACCAATGGTAAGTGTGTCCGACTTTACACGCCTTGCCAAGTCACATAAAGACCAGGCTGTCGGCCAGACAGTCGGATTAATTGTCACATACCTGCTGTTCGCGGTAGCGAGTATCGCGATTATTGTCGGATCGGAAATTGCTTTTGGCACACCGATCTGGAACGTGCTTGACGTTGTAGCGAAATTTGATGGAACATTTGCGATCGCTATTTCTGTATTAACGCTTTGCTTAACGACATTATCGGTTAACGTGACAGGGAATATTGTTCCGGCGGGTTATCAAATTGCTTCTTTATTCCCGAAAGTATTTACTTTCCGGACAGGAGCAACAGTCGCCGCTGTGATCGGTATCCTTGTCATGCCGTGGAAGCTGATGGAAAACTCTACAAGTATTTTCACGTTTTTAAATATCGTTGCCGGACTGCTGGCACCGATCACAGGTGTTATGCTTGCACAGTATTTCGTCGTTTCCAAAATGAAAATCGATCTGAAGGAACTGTATTCACACAACGGCAAATACTCGTACAAAAACGGCTTTAATGTGAATGCGATTGTCACAACGCTTGTAATTGGCTGTATTTCCCTGATCGGTAATTTTGTTCCGTTTTTCGAGCCTCTTTATGAAATTTCATGGTTTGTCGGTATCATTGGAGCGTTTATTATGTATTCACTGCTAGAATATCCGCATATGAAAGAAATGAAAATGCAAGGGAAATTAAACGAAGGGGAAAATTAAGAAAGGTGAGGAGAGATCAACATGCAAGTTTTTGATATTATTGTAAGAAACGGGAAAATTGTCAATACAGACGGTATCGTCCAGGGTGACATTGCGATCATGGACGGTGAAATTAAACAAGTATCGAACGGGGAAAGCATTGAAGCGGAAGGAGCACAAGAAATCAATGCAGAAGGCTTGCACATTCTGCCAGGTTTGATCGATTCCCATGTTCATTTTAATGAACCGGGAAGAACCGAATGGGAAGGTCTTGAGACAGGAAGCAAGAGCCTTGCAGCAGGTGGTGTGACAGCGTTCTTTGATATGCCGCTGAACAGCACTCCTCCAACAATTAATAAAGAAAATCTGGATCTGAAAAAAAAGCATGCTGAGGAAAAAGCAGTTGTGCATCCGTATTACTGGGGCGGACTTGTTCCTGAAAACATTGCTGATTTAAAAGATCTTTATAACGGCGGCGTGATCGGATTTAAAGCCTTCATGTCCCCAAGCGGAATCGCCGATTTTGACAACGTTGATGATGAAACGATTTACAAAGGCATGACAGAGATTGCTTCACTTGATTCTCTGCTTGCCGTTCATGCGGAAAGCACTGTGATTTGCGAGCAGCTTGCTGAAGAAAAACAACGTGAAGGTAAAACAAGTGCAAGAGATTTCGTTGAATCAAGACCGATTATTTCTGAAATCGAAGCTGTCCGCAGAATTATTTCTTATGCGGAAGCAACTGGATGCAAACTGCACATTGTCCATGCAAGCAGCCGGAAAGTAGTGGAAGTGATTAATGAAGCGAAACAGCGTGGGGTAGATGTCACTGTTGAAACATGCCCGCACTATTTATCACTGACAGTAAAAGACCTGGAAGAGCAGGGCGCAATTGCAAAATGTGCACCGCCGCTAAGGGACCAGGAAGAAGTAGATGAACTGTGGAATGCCGTACTGAACGATGAAATTAATGTAATTGCGTCAGACCATTCTCCTGCACCGGCTTCGATGAAACAGATTACAGATAACTATTTCGAAGGATGGGGCGGTATTTCCGGAGCGCAGTCCACACTGAATGTGCTGCTCACGGAAGGTTATTTCAAACGTGATCTACCGCTTGAGAAAATCGCTGCCCTGATGGCAGCGAACCCTGCAGAGCGGTTCGGACTGAACGGAAAAGGCAGAGTAGCTGATGGCTATGACGCTGACCTGACAATGATCAATTTGGACGAAAGCTTTGAACTGCAAAGTGAAGATCTGTATTACAGACACAAGCATTCACCATATGTCGGCAAGACATTCAAAGGAAAAGTAGCCAAAACAATGGTGGACGGAGAGGTCGTATTCGAATAGGTGCCAATAAGGGAAGTGCCTGTCACTTCCCTGCAGCTATATAAGTTGAACTAAAGTGTTTAACGCTGATAAGCCAATTGATAAATTAGTACCTATTGCTTGGAGAGCAGGCATGAGACTCCTTGAAAAAGAAACCCGCTTTTTCTGCGTGTGATGTATCGCTGCCGAAGCCTTCCTTGTCCTGCGGGTAGAAAAGGCCTCGAAGGCAGGTTAAGTACGCCACGTCGTCCTGTGGCAACACCTGCACTAGCACGTTCTATGCGTCGAAGGCTCATTGGCCGCCCGCGGAAAGCGGTTACCTGAACGGAAAGCAATAGCCTTGGCAGCATATTGATTCAACTTATATAGACATCGAATTTTTCCAAAAAGAGAGGGGCTTTTTAAATGACTTATGATTTAATTATTAAAGGCGGTCAGGTTGTTTTGCGTGATGGTGTCCGCCAACTTGATATCGGGATTAAAGATGAAAAAATCTCCTGCATAGCAGAGCAAATTACAGCTGATGCGGAAGAAAAAATCGATGCAAAAGGACAGTATGTTATGCCAGGCATGGTTGATACGCACGTGCATATCAGTGAACCGGGCCGCGCAGAATGGGAAGGCTTTGAAACAGGTTCGAAAGCGCTCGCTGCAGGCGGTACAACAAGCTACGTAGAAATGCCGCTGAACGCACTGCCGGCGACAACGAATAAAGAAGCGCTCGATTTGAAGCTGGAAGCAGCAGGGAAACAAAATTATATCGATTACGGATTTTACGGCGGTCTTGTCCCAGATAATCTGGACAAGCTGGAAGAACTCTCAGGTGCAGGTGTTCTTGCATTCAAATGTTTCATGTCCGACATTACAAGTGATATTCCGGATGACTTCACGAATGTCGACGATTATACACTGTACAAAGGCATGCAAAAGCTTGCCGAACTGGATCAGATTTTGTGCATCCATGCGGAGAACCCGTCTGTAACGTCAAAGCTAGCTGAGGAATTTATGAAAGAAGGCCGGACATCTGCAATGGATTATCCGGATTCCCGTCCGATATTTACTGAAGTTGAAGCGGTGCAGCGCGCGATTCTTTTCGCGAAGGAAACTGGCTGTAAACTGCATCCTGTGCATATTAGCACGTCTGAAGCGATCCAGGCAATTTTACAGGCGCGCAGAGAAGGTGTCGATGTCACTGTCGAAACATGTACACATTACCTCGCTCTTACTGCGGAAGATGTAGAGGAAATCGGGCCGTACGCTAAATGTCAGCCGCCACTCAGAAAAGCGGAAGATCAGGCAAAGCTGTGGGATGAATTCTTGGCTGGTAATATTGACTGGCTTACATCAGACCATTCCCCATGTACGGAAGATCTGAAGCAGGCTCCGCTTTTTGAAGCCTGGGGTGGTATCAGTGGTGCACAGAACAACGTTGATATTATGTTTGATCTTGCTGTTAAACAGCGCGGCATGGCTGTGAACGAATTTGCAGATTATATCGCAGCACACCCAGCGGCACGTTTTAACCTGCCTAACAAAGGTGAGATCTCTGTCGGAAAAGATGCAGATATTATTTTCGTTGACCCTGATAGCTCTTATATATTGAAAAGAGAAGACCTTTACTATAAAAACAAACACAGTGCATACGAAGGAAGAAAAATCGATTGCCGTGTAACAAAAACAATTGTGCGTGGAAACGTTGTTTACGATGCAGAAGAAGGTATTGTCGGCGAACCTGTCGGAAAACTGGTGAGCCGGAAATAAAAATTCATGAAAAGAGGCTGCTCCATTTAAAGATGAGGCAGCCTTTTCTGTACATTATAGAGATAAAGTGGATAATGGGTTGTTTAGTTTATACAACTATCAGAGAATTCTAGTGAAAGTGTTACTTTAGATTTATCTGATTTGTTCATTAAAACTAATGACATATATTGGGAATTAACTTACGATAAGAATGAACTATTGATGTTGAGTCGCTCATTATAATAACATCTGAGGACAAATAATTTGGGGGGTAATTTCATGACTACAAGACAGGCGGGGCAGGAGCCTAAGACCTCGAAAAGAAAAATGCCTTACTGGTGGAAAGCTGTTATCGCTTTTACATTGGGGTGGATGATTCTTAATGCCAATAAATATTTCCTGAATCCGATCTTACCTAGCATCGGGAGCACATATGGACTTAACAACACCCAGCTCGGTATGGTTAATAGTATTTTCTTTTTCACATATACATTTGCACAAATTCCTGCCGGAGCATTTGGTGATAAATTCGGAAAAAAGCGGCTGATTGTCATCGGAATACTTTTTTATGGGCTTTTCACTGGACTGAGTGGACTGATGGCTGGTTTTACAGCCTTTATGGTTGCACGCGCACTTGCAGGACTAGCTTCATCAACTTACTATGGACCGCAGTTTGCGCTATCCGCTGAAGCGATTCCACTCAAAAATCGGACGCTTGGCAGTGCGATTATTAACAGTGGTGCCGGTATTGGTACTGCGCTTGGCTTTATCGTATCGAGTACGCTTGTTCTTGACTGGGGGTACAGCTGGCGGACGTCATTTTACTTTTTCGGTATTCTGACACTGGTTATCGGATTTATCATTCATCTGCTTGTGAAAGATGACAGAAAAGAAATGAAAGAAAAAGAAAAAGTGATGGAGACTGAGGTTGAAAAGCCAAAAGTATCCGCATTCTCCCTATTGAAAAATCGCAATTTACTCGTCGTATTTTTAGTGTTATTCTGTTCAATTTATGGATTTACGGTCGTTGTTACATGGTTGCCGATGTATCTGGAAACAGAGCGTGGTTTTGCAGGAAGTCAGGTAGGGCTAATTTCAGCACTTGTACCTTTAGTCGCAATTCCAAGTGCCCTACTGTTCAGTCACTTTGTTGACAAAACAGGTAAGAAAAAACCATTTGCTTATTTTCTTATCCCAGCAGCAGGAATTGCTTTATGGGCAATGGTTTACTTCCAAAGCATCATAGTGATGTTTGTAGCGCTTGTTGCATATGGTATATTCGGCAAGCTTGCCCTGGATCCGATGCTGATTGCAGCAGTTTCCGAAAATGCGGATCCGGAAGTGTATGGTGTAGCTTACAGCATGTATAATATGATAGGCATGATTTCATCAGTTATTGCTCCGTGGTTTACCGGACTGCTTGCTGATATAACTGGCAGCATGGCATCCGGTTTTTATTCGGCAGTTATCGTTCTCGGGGTAGGTCTCATTCTGATTATGTTCCTGAAAGAAACGCCTAAAACACAAGAAGCAGCTTAAATATAACAGCAATCGGCTGTCTCCTATTAAAAGAAGACAGCCGATTGTTTTATTTGAATAAAAATTGTGAAGAAGAAGCCATCTGTTTAGTGTAATGTGACTAATTATTCTGTTCATATTGCATAAATTCAAAAAAGAATTGGCTACCCTGTCTTTTTTATCACTTTTTATTGTATATTGTATACATTTACATCAAACAGGATGCCGGGTAAAGTAGATATTGCATAATGAGAGCGCATTCATGAGGAGCGGACTTCACATACAGCTTCTCCTTCGCGGGAAGCTGTTTTTGTTTTTAAGATTGAACATAAATCAGAGAGAATCAGGCAATGCCAAGAGGGGGAGATTTGGGTGCATAAGACAAAAAAGAAAAAGTTTCAGTTGCCCCATATTTATGTCATTTTATTTTTATTTAGTGCGGTCGCTGCGATAGCGACTTATTTTGTACCTGCCGGGGAGTATGAGCGGGTTCCGGGGCCTGAGGGCAGAACGACAATTGACCCGGACTCGTTTACGCAGATTGAATCGACACCGGTCGGGCTGACAGATTTCCTGACAATTATCCCGCGGGGACTGATTGATGCCGGGGAAATTGTTTTCTTTACCTTTATTATCGGCGGGATGTTCATGGTGCTTAGGCATACAGGAATTATCGAGATTGCTGTTGATAATCTGGCAAAAAAATTCTCCAGTCAGAGTATCCTGCTTATCCCGCTCTTAATGACGGTGTTCGCAGTTGTAGCAACACTGATCGGAACAGCTGAATTGTCGCTTGTTTATATCCCTGTCATTATGCCACTCATGATTGCACTCGGCTATGATTCGCTCGTTGCTGCCGGGGTTGCACTAATTGGAACCGTTGTTGGCTTTACAACGGGGGTGCTGAATCCGATTAATACCGGGTTGGCACAGAAAATAACCGGCATTCCTGTTTTTTCAGGAATCGGTTTCCGGCTTGTTTTATTTGTTGCGGCTATAGCGGCAGGCGCATTTTTTCTTATGCGGTATGCCCGGAAAGTACAAAAAAATCCTGAAGCAAGTTTTGTCTTCGAGGAAGATATGGAAAAAAGAAAACTGTACCAGCATGCAGATAAAGCGGTAGTGCAGCGGATGACGCTGAAACAAAAGTATGCTGCCCTTGCTACATTGACTTTTTTCGGTATTCTCGTTTATGGTGTGTTGAACCTTGGCTGGTTCATGGTGGAAATGTCCGGCTTGTTTATTTTTATGGGGGTCGTTGTCGGGCTGATTGCGGGTTTAACAACGCTTGAAATCTGTGAAGCGTTTAACAAAGGATTCCGGGATGTGCTCGTTGGTGCTTTCATTGTTGGTATTGCGAGATCTGTTGCAGTCGTTATGGAAGAAGGGCATATTATGGACACAATTGTCCATAGTCTTGGGTCTGCTGTAGGTGAGTTTCCTGCGATTTTCGGTGCTGTCGGCATGTATTTTGTTCAGCTTCTGATTAACTTTTTAATTCCATCCGGAAGCGGGCAGGCACTTGTCACTATGCCGATTATGGGACCGCTTGCTGATATTATCGGTGTGACAAGACAGACAGCAGTACTGGCCTTCCAACTCGGTGACGGTTTTGCTCATATTCTTTACCCGACTTCTGGTTACTTTATGGCGGCATTAACAATTGCTGGTGTCACATGGCAAAAATGGATCCGCTTTTTCATACCGCTGTTTATAGTGTGGGCAGCTATATCGGTTGTAGCGCTCACAATCGCGCAGCTCTTGCAATGGACTGGCTGATCAAAAAAAGTGCTGTTGTTTTTCTGGCAACAGCACTTACACATTTGTTTCTGATTCAGCAAAATTAAAGAAGTGATGCCCTGCATAGGGGATGTGCCGACGTTAGCCGCTTTTATACTGACAAAACGTCTTCCTGTAAAATGGATCCGATCATGAGGGAGACGCGCACTCTTAGTGAATCGGCCGGGTCGCGGAAGGATAATTCGAGCAATTCTTCCATTTTTTCGATTCGGTATTTTACAGTGTTGCGGTGGATAAATAGTTTCCGGGATGTCTCGGAAATTTCGCACTGGCAATCAAGGTATGTTTCTATCGTCTTTACCAATTCTATATCTTCTTTTGTTTTCGGATAAGCAAGAGTTTTCATTGTGTTTTCATATAATGATTTCAAATCCTTTTCAGGAATGGTACCGAGCAATTCTTCTATTTCTTTCGTTTTATAAAAGTTAATAAACCCGGCCATAGGCACATCATATCCGTTTGTGATTGCTTCATCCGCTTCCTGGTAAGCGATTGAGACTTCCGTCAGCGACTGGATAGGATTGCTTACGCCGAATGAGACCGTAAATTCCCCTTGGGCTTGGATGTGTTGTTGCGCTTTTTCAATAAATGTTGTAAGCCGGTTTACTTTCGTTTCCGAATAAGTCGGAAACTGCAGGAGCATCACAAAGTATTTTTCCTTTGTGAACAGTGTTCCCTGCATATTGCCGTTTACCATTTCATCTTCAAGCTGATCATAAATAGTATTATGCAGCTCACCGATTTTCTTCTCATACAAATGCATCGCTTCGTACTGGTTATACGGGATGTCGATCGCGCAGGAGACACAAATCGTATCCATATCCGACTGTAAGCCGTAATAATTGCTGCGACTGATAATTTCATCTTCCGAGTGCAATCTTTTTTCAATTAAATCTGCGAAAAAGTTGTTTTTTAGCAGCCTGGCATTCTCCTCAATCGCCTGTTCCTTAATAATTGTAAAAGAAATCACATTGCCCGCCTGTTCAATCGCCATCTGGGACATTGGATACGGGAGTGTAAGTGCATCGATGATGATCAGCATGCTGTCATGTTCCCGCTTTGTCTGCACTGGGAATGTCCCGGCAGATTGATCCAACTTTGAAGGAACTATCAGATTCGTTCCTTTTCGAGCGGAGGGCAAATCTGCTTTGACAGATGCAGTAACTTCTTTTTCCACTTGTTTCATCGAATCAAGGCGGAAATCATGACTGCGTGCGATCGTTTCGCCACGGTGATTCAGTAATAGAGCCGGGCGAGAAAGGAAATGGCTTAATTGCTCTACAAGACCTGTCAGACTGTATCCTTTAATCATCATGTCCGAGAATTCCCGCTGAATGTGCAGCGCATAATATAGCTGTTCTGCTTCATGGTCATTCAGGTAGTTGAGAATGTGGCGGGACACTTCACCGAGTGTATGGTCAGTCGGCAAATCAATGATCGGAAATGCCAGATCATCCGCTAGCAGTTTTACTTCTACAGGCAGTGTTTCAAGGAAGCGGTCCACCTTAATCACAAGTCCGGCACAATCCTTCGCATGCATTTCTCTGATCAGATCACACATTTTTCGTGGTTCATCTTTAAAGGGATAACCGGTTGTAAGCAGCAGGTGATTTTTATCGAGAAACTTGATCACGTCGGGTGTATCAGAAATATTGACAAACTGCACATTGCGGCTTAAGCCTCTATGCCCGGCAAGTACAGTGCTTTCTTTCATTCCTTCTAATATAAATAAGTTATTTACTGTTTTCATGAAAAATTCCCTTCGTATGAAAAAATCATTATACTGTTATTATAAGTAACAAGTATACAAAAAGCAACTTATGCTTTGTTCACTTTAAACAATGACAATGTTCTGTAAAAGAAGTATAGTGAGTAATGGCATATTAGGAACGAATAAAGGGGAAAATAATGCGAAGCTTGGAGGGATGATGATGTGGAATGCAAATACTGTGGCCAAGGAGATTTACCGTATCCTTGAAGAAGAATCAAACGGAAGCGTACACAGTGTTTTCGATCGGAGTTTTAACCTGATCTTTAAAGATAAACTCATCCATATCGGAGCCGCAGAAAATGGTATGGCTCCATTCGGAATCGGGATGGATCAGTTCGACGCACAAATGCTGATCAGAAAAATAAGCCTCGGACAAACAGTTATGTGGAATGCTCGGAGTAAAACACTGCACATTACAAGCGAGGACGTGCTTTCACTTCAGGCTGCATCCGTTACTGATCCCTTCCTGCCCGCCATCCCGTTTAACCGGACAGCACTAGAAAAAAATTTCGCATATCTTGCTGAAAAACTGTTTGCGGACGAATGGCAAACGGGTATCGTACAGACAGATGAAGAGAAAAAGATGATCCTTGACTATCTTATGTGCAATCCATCCGTAACAGCAGATCACCCGGTAATAAAAAAAATTCAGCAGTTACAAGTTTTTATAAAGGGACAGCATAAAGAAGCATTGCCTGTATTTGACTACTGGATCGGCCGGGGCGCTGGCCTGACGCCGAGCGGTGACGATATATTAACCGGGTTATGCGCTGCCTTTGCTGCGCTTGAACAAGACTGCGCGCGCTGGACAGAAAAGCTCGCTTCATACCTTAAGCAATATGGGAGCAAGCGGACGACAGCTGTCAGTGTTGCATATTTAACCTATGCGGCAAAACATGAATTTCATTCCCATCTGATTCAGCTGATGGAAAGTTTATTGCAGCCGGATCAGCAGCAGATTTCCGCTGCACTTGAAGAAATGAAAAAGATGGGTCATACATCAGGTACAGATACATTGATCGGCGTATTCGCAGGAATGAGCACCGTTCTTTCCGGTGATTTGAAAAAAAAGAGAGGTGAAGGCTTGCTATGAATCAATTATTAAAATCAAACAACTGGATTTCGGGTTTACAATGGCTCTTTTTTATTTTTACTAATATTGTCGTGATCCCGATTACAGTCGGAGCGGCATTTGGTCTGCCGCAGGAGACGGTTGTATCATTACTCCAGCTCTCCTTTATTGTGACGGGCCTTGCCTGTATGGCACAGGCATTGCTTGGACACCACCGGGCACTGCTTGAAGGCCAATCAGGCCTGTGGTGGGGTATCATCCTGACGCTTGTAGCAACAGCTTCAGCGCAGGGCATGCCCATGGAAGAACTCGGTGGGAGTCTTGCTGTCGGGATTCTTATTTCCGCAGCGATTACAGTGTTGATCGGCATTACAGGACTCGGGCCGAAGATCGCAAAGCTTTTTAACCCTGGTGTCATGGGTGTATTCATGTTCTTATTCGGCTGTCAGTTGATCAGTATCTTTTTGAAAGGGATGCTTGGAATTCCGTTTGGAAATGATGCAGCTTCCGGAAGTATCGATCTTGGTATTTCTCTGCTATCGATTATTATCGCGATTATCGTTGTGCTTGTAAGTGTTATAGCGCCGCCGGCAATCAGAAGGTATGGATTGCTGATCGGAATTATTATTGGCTGGCCGCTATATACACTTGTATTTGGTACGGAAGCATCTGTCGGTGAGGCAAAAGCATTCAGTTTCAGCCTATTCCCGCTTGGCGCACCTGCCTGGAATACAGGAATTATTCTAACTGTTGTTCTGACAGGTTTGCTGAATACGGCAAACACGTTTGGTGCCCTCAAAGGAACAGACAGCATGTATAAAAGCGAAACATCGAATAAACAATACAGAAATTCATTTACGATTACCGGTATTACAACGGGGATAGCAGGTCTGTTCGGTCTTGTTCCCTATGCACCATTTGTTTCATCTATTGGCTTTTTAAACCAGACAGGAGATATTAAGCGAATGCCGTTTATTCTCGGTGGGTTTATGTTTTTTATGATGGGAATTATCCCTCCTGTCGGCACATTTTTCTCACTGTTGCCGCTTAGTATTGGAAGTGCGGTATTATTTGTCTCTTATTTACAGCTCTTGAATTCATCATTTAACTTCTTTAAAAATGTGACATTCAATACAATCAACGTATATCGTTCTGCAATTCCGTTGTTTGTTGGTATTATCATTATGACGATGCCTGCGGCTTATTTTGAAACATTGCCTGAAACGCTCCGTCCATTAGTGAGCAACGGCCTGCTCGTCGGAATTACACTTGCGCTCTTGCTTGAAAACCTTGTGCCGTGGGAGCGTATCGGGACAGTTCCGGCAAAAGGAGCTGAGCCGAAGCAAAAGGATACTGAAGCAAATGTATCGGAAACCACTCATGCGCGGAATTAATATAAAAAACCAGACTGCCTGCAGTCTGGTTTTTTATTAGGCTTTTTCGTAAACATTGACATGGGGACTGGCACTGAGCTTACTCGTCCCACCGAAAAGAATTGTTGTTATTTAAATCCGCAGTTTGCCTGAATAACAACACACTTTTAGAAAGCAGCCTTTTGTTATACGTGTTTATTCAAAAATTTGAGCATTTGACTGAAGGCATCTTTTACAGTTGCGTCCTCCATATGTTCATCAAATACATGCTTTCCTCCCGGGATCGTGATAAGTTGATTCGGGATCTCCGCTTTGTTCAGTGCTTCTGCCATGCGGACAGATTCTTCGTAAGGAACATCCTCATCCCGATCTCCGTGCAGTAGCATGGAAGGCGGGTAATCTGCTCCGATATTGTTTACAGGAGAAAGCTTCTCTAGCTTGTCTCTGCTGAGGACTGGGTTCATACCGCTCACATAATCATTCCATTTTCCTTGCTGCCTGCAATATAAGTAAATTGCATAGCGTTTTTCAATCGGACCAACAGAAATAGGTTTGTTCTGAATCAGATTATTTACCAGCATTTTCGGTACATTGGTCATTTTGGTGAAATGCGGACTCGGTTTCGTGTACCATTCTCCAAGGATATTGCCGTAACCGTAGAGAGAAATAATCGCTTTCGGTTTTACTGTAAACGTGCCTGTAAGTAAAGCGAGATAGCCGCCCGCCGAACTTCCGATGACTGCAGTCCTTTCCGGATCAAAATCCAGTTTCCGCTTTCCTTCACTTTCCAACCAGTGAAAAACATCTTTTATATCCTCTGTTATTTCCGGAAGTTTTGTTTCGGGTGCCAGACGATAATCTATAGAGAGCACATGATAGCCTGCCTCATTATACAATGTTACCTGTTCTTGTCTGATATCTTCACGACTGCCCCAGATTAAACCGCCGCCATGAATATAGACGAGCAGCGGTGCATTACTTCCTGAAGCCGGGTAAAAGTCTGCTTTTATATCGTAGTCATTTATTGTTTTGTAGGTGATTGTCCGCATTATACTTATTTCTCCTTCTTTATAATTACTAAAAATTAACCATAAACTAGTGTAACCTTTATCGTATTTTGGGGAAAGTATAACAATTGTAAATTTGACAGTTTTTTGACTGCAGCCAGTTATACAAACTCAGCTCCCCGTTTTGTATAACTTAAACAATGACTTTTCACGGAGGGAGGTTTAAAATGGAATCAAAAAGGTTAAACGTACACATAGAATATGTCGAGAGTGCGTCTGCATACGCACATGGGTAGAAATGATGTTACAGTTTGACTTGAGGAGTGGTAAATGTGGATGCACAACAATTGAAAACTGAAGCTGTTGAACTGCTTCAATGGTTAGGTAAGTTCGGCGAGGATCCTGAAGGAGGAATTTCCCGTCTGCTTTACAGCAAGGAATGGGTAGAGGCACAGCATGCGCTGAAAGAAAAATTTGCTGATTATGGTTTAAAGCCGGAATTTGACGATGTGGGGAATTTATTCGGAAGACTGGAAGGATCCAAGTACCCGAATGAAACGATACTATCAGGATCTCATGTTGATACAGTGACGAATGGCGGTTATTATGACGGTCAGTACGGCATTATTGCTGCTTTCTTAGCTGTGAAATATTTGAAAGAAAAACACGGACAGCCGTTGAGAAACATTGATATTGTTTCGATTGCTGAAGAAGAAGGAAGCCGTTTTCCTTTTGCATTCTGGGGTTCGAAAAACATGGTAGGAGCAGTTAACGAAGACGAAGTCAAAGATGTGAAAGACTTTGATGGTGTGCCTTTTACTGAAGCAATGGAAAAAGCCGGCTTTAGATTGAAAACAACTTCAGCGGGTATTCCAGAAGATTGGAAAGCTTGGGTGGAATTGCATATAGAACAGGGCGGTGTGCTGGAGATTGAAAAGAAGCCGATTGGTATCGTACAGCATATTGTCGGACAGCGACGTTATACAATTGAAATTGACGGACAGGCTAACCACGCGGGTACAACACCGATGAAATACAGAAAAGACGCTGCCTACGCTGCAAGCAAGATGATTTTCGATATTAATAAAATGGGGCATGAATATGGCGAACCGCTCGTTGCCACTGTCGGTAAAATCGAACTGACACCGAATACGGTGAACGTTGTACCTGGTAAAGCGATCTTCACGATTGATGTCAGACATACAGAAAAAGAGGATATCCTCAACTTTACTGAAAAGATGGAAGAAATGTTGAAAGAAACAGCATCTGATTTCGGTGTCGGCATCGATATTGATCTGTGGATGGATGAAGACCCTGTGCCAATGGACCAAGGTATTGTCCAAAAGATCAAGGAACAATGTGATGAAAACGATGTTAATTATAAACTGATGCACAGTGGTGCGGGACATGACACGCAAAGGTTTGCACCGTACACCCCATCCGCTATGGTATTTGTTCCAAGCAGAGAGGGGATCAGTCATAATCCGGCTGAGTACACAGAACCGAAAGACCTTGCAGAGGGTATTCAAGTACTGATGCACACACTATATGAATTAGCATATGTTTAATGTTTGGCTGCCCTTAAAACGGGGAATTTGATTATTGGTTAAGGGCATACTACAATGCACGATCCCGCCCCTCCCGCAGTAAAATCAGCGGGAGGGGCGGAGTTTCAGCTGTTCCTGTGCTGTACTATTCTTTTTTGTGAAACTGTTTTATTTTCTCGGAAAAACTGCAAAAGCTTTGTCACTACTGGTGCCGCTTGGTCTAAGTCAACAAAAAACATAATGTTTTTTGTCCGAAGTGAACAATGACTATAACAGTTGAAATCGCTATACTAATAGGTGGAGCGCTAAGGAAGCGCCGAAAAATGTCGACTTTTGAAACAACCTGCAGGATTTATATGAATCATATACGATAAGTACATTTTAAGAAAGATTTTTTAAATAAAGCATGGGAGTGAAATGAATGCTTCATACTGTGATAAAAAAGAACTTATATCAGGATTCAGTTAGCCTGATGTTATTGACGAATCACTTATCCGCTATGGATAATGTTGAGCGGATTTCAGTTATGATGGGAACGCCATCGAACAAAGATATTATGAAGGGTTCCGGCTTATACACGGACGAACTTGAAGAAGCAAGCCCGAATGATCTTGTTGTTGTAGCTGAAACAGATGATATGGACAGTGTTGTAGAAGAATTAGAAAATTTCCTGGAAAACCAAACTGCGGATTCAGAAGCAACTGCATATTCCACTGTTCGTACGTGGGAAATGGCAGAAAATAAATTGCCTAATGCAGACTTAGTGGTTATTTCAATTGCAGGTGAACATGCTGCAGCTGAAGCTAACAAAGCACTTGATCGTGACCTGAACGTATTTTTATTCAGTGATAACGTAAGTGTTGAGGACGAACTGCAACTAAAACAAAAAGCAAGTGATAAAGGCCTCATCGTTATGGGACCTGACTGTGGTACAGGAATTCTAAACGAAGTTCCGATCGCTTTCGCCAACGTGGTTGAAAAAGGAAATATCGGTGTTGTCGGAGCATCCGGGACAGGAATTCAGGAAGTAACCACTATTATCGGCCGACATGGCGGCGGTGTATCCCAGGCAATCGGTACCGGCGGACGTGATCTTGAGTCTGAAATCGGTGCAATCACAACGATCAAAGGATTACAAGTGCTTGACGCTGATCCGGATACAGATGTCATCACATACATTTCTAAACCACCTGCGCCTGAAGTACGTGATAAAGTAATAGAGGTATTTAAAACATTAAGCAAGCCGGTTGTTGCGATATTCATCGGTGATAAACCGCAAGAATCACATGACAATGTTAATTATGCTTGGACACTGGAAGATACGGCGCTAAAAGCACTTGAACTTGCAGAAGCGAGCAAATTCTCAGCAGACCGAATTATTGCTGAAAATGAAGACATCCAGAAAGTAAAAGCAAACGGTGAGCAACGTTACGTTAAAGGATACTACTGTGGCGGGACATTGGCACTTGAAGCTGCGATGATCCTTGAAGATGCGTTTAACCTTGATCCGGAGGCGGAACTTCCAGAAGGAATGATGCTCCATCATGAAGGTCATGAAGTGATTGACTTAGGTGATGACGCATATACGCAAGGCCGTGCACACCCGATGATTGACCCGACATTCCGAGTAGAAAAGGTAAAAGAAGCAGCGGAAAGTCCTGAAACAGCGATTATCTTGCTTGATAATGTCATAGGTTATGGTGCACATGAAGATATGGCTGGCGTATTTGCACCAGTTATCGAGAAAGCGAAAAAGGAAGCAGCTGAAGCAGGCAGAGCATTTGTTGCAATCGCTTCTGTGACGGGTACTGAACAAGATCCGCAAGTATATCAGGATCAAGTAGACAAATTAGAAGCTGCTGGTGTTATTGTTACAGAAAGCAACGCACAAGCAACAAAATTATCTGCTGAAATTGTTGCTTATTTGAATGGAAAAGAAATTGAAGCACCTGTACCTGCTACTGAAACTAACACAGACCTAGCTAAAATTTCCGAATTGATTTCCGATAAACCACGTGTGATTAACGTCGGATTAAGCGGCTTTGCAGATACCGTTCAGGAAAATGGCGGACAAGTTGTACAGTACCAGTGGGCACCAATAGCAGGCGGAGACAAACGTTTAGCTAAAATTTTGGATGATCTTAGTAAGCTATAAAGATTTAGGAGGATTATATTATGCAATATAAATCAATGGACGAAGCCAACCAGGCGGTTATTCAACACATTATAGAATCACAACCATTTCTACTGGATGTAGTTCCGGCAAATAGTGTTATTTCGGAGTTGGACGACAAGGCACTTTTACACGCAGGACCACCAACCACATGGGATAAAATGCCTCACCCAATGCAAGGATCATGTATCGGTGCAACTTTATTCGAAGGTTGGGCTGATAACGAAGATGATGCTAAGAAAATGCTTGAAGCAGGCGAAATCAAGTTTATCTCAGCACACTCAGTAGATGCAGTAGGACCTATGGGCGGCATTACAAGTGGTAACATGCCTGTTGTCTTTGTAGAAAACAAAACAAGCAACAAACGTGCATACTGTAACCTGAACGAAGGTATTGGCGCAGTATTACGTTTCGGTGCGTATAGCAGTGAAGTAATCAATCGTCTGAATTGGATGAAAGATGTTCTAGGACCTGCATTGTCTAAAGCATTAAAACAAATTGACGGCGGCATGAACGTGAACGTGATGGTAGCGAGAGCAATCACGATGGGTGACGAATTCCACCAGAGAAACATTGCAGGATCTGCATTGTTCTTACGTGAAATTGTTCCTTACTTGATCGCTGCAGATATTGATCAAAAAGAACTACAAGAAGTAACTACATTCTTAGCTGACAATGACCAGTTTTTCTTAAACATTATGATGGCTACCGGTAAAGCTGTAATGGATACTGCAGCTCAAGTTACAGAAGGAAGTATTGTAACAGCATTAGCACGTAACGGTGACCAATTCGGAATTAAAGTGAGCGGCTTAGGTGACCAGTGGTTTACTGCACCGGTTAACACGCCGGATGGTTTATACTTCAGTGGATACAGCTCAGCAGATGCAACACCTGACATGGGTGACAGTGCTGTAACAGAAGCTTACGGTGTTGGCGGTATGGCCATGGTTGCTGCTCCAGGAGTTGTTCGCTTCGTTGGTACTGGCGGATTTAACGATGCAGTTAACACAAGTGATGAAATGCGTGAAATATGTATTGCAAACAACCAAAACTTGCAAATTCCAACATGGGATTTCCAAGGTGCATGTCTAGGTATTGATATCCGTAAAGTTGTAGAAACTGGTATTACACCGGTAATCAACACTGGTATCGCACACAAAGTTGCAGGAACAGGACAAATCGGTGCTGGTACAGTACGCGTTCCGCTAGGCTGTTTTGAAAAAGCATTAGAAGCACTTGCTGAAAAATACGGCGTAGAAGTAGAGTAAACTTAAAATAATTGAGGAACTTGTGGTATGTGTTTTACATGTCACAAGTTCTATTGATAATTAAAACTGAAATTCAAGTCGATCAATTCGGAGGTTAATGAATGAGTAAAAAGATTGTTGTTGCATTGGGTGGTAACGCTATTTTACAGGCAGGCCAAGAAGGTACATTCGAAAACCAGTATAATAACGTAAAAAAGAGTACAAAATTTTTAGCTAAATTAATCCAGGAAGGCCATAAACTTGTTATTACACATGGTAATGGACCGCAAGTCGGAAACATTCTTCTGCAGAATGAAGAGGCTAAAGATGTTGTACCACCGCTGCCGCTCGACGTACTAAACGGCGAATCACAAGGATTTATCGGCTATATGATGGTACAGGCACTTGAGAATGAACTGAAAACACTTGGTGTTGAAGCACCAGTTGTTAACTTATTAACACGTGTGGAAGTTTCAAAGGATGACCCTGATTTCAAGGAACCTTCTAAGCCGATCGGGCCATTCTATTCCAAAGAAGAATCAGATCAGCTAGCAACTGAAAAGGGATGGAACATGACAGAAGATTCTAATCGCGGATATCGCCGGGTTGTCCCATCTCCAGAGCCACTGCAAATTCATGAAGCAGAAACAATCAAAACCCTTGCTGAAGCAGGCAGTATTGTTGTAGCTTGCGGAGGTGGTGGAATTCCTGTTATGACATCAGCTAAAGGCGATGTAGAAGGAATTGAAGCTGTTATCGACAAAGACCGAAGTGGATACAAACTTGCTGAAGAAGTAGATGCAGACGTGTTCATGATCCTAACAGATGTTGACAATGTGTTCGTAAACTTCGGCACACCGGATCAGAAAGCTTTGGAACAAATTACTGTCGATGAAATGGAAGCATATGTGGAAGAAGGCCAATTTAGCAAAGGAAGCATGGGACCAAAAGTGGAAGCTGCTTTGAATTTTGCTGGAAAAACAGGTACTTCTATTATTTGTTCACTTGAACAAGTGGACAAAGCGATCAATGGTGAAAGCGGAACAATTATTTCAAAATAACATAGTGCTTTTTCCAACATATCAAGATTTGCTACAATGAATAAATGTTGTTGTATTTAATTGAAATTTAGAGAAGGGGAGATTTAACTAATGGGATATCCTACAGATATTTTATCAAGCAGAGCGGTTATTGAACCAGGAAAGTATGCAATTATTCCGCCGGAAGGCCGCGTGCACAACGTTGTACCTGGATTTGAAAACTGTACTATGTCAATCCTTGGTTCACCAAAACTCGGTGCGACATTTGTTGACTACCACCTGACTTTCCATGAAGGCGGAAAGAATACAGAAGGCTACGGCGGCCAGGACGACATCGAAACATTTGTTTATGTCTTTAACGGGAAGATAAAAGCGAAGGCAGACAATGAAGAGTTTACACTTGAATCAGGCGGTTATTTGTACTGCCCACCATCCGTAACAATGTATCTGGAGAACCTTGAAAGTGGAGACTCAGAGTTATTCCTTTACAAACAAAAACATAAACCGCTTGAAGGTCATAAACCTTGGGTAGTTTCAGGAAACACGAACGACATTGAAGAAGAAGAATTTATGGGCATGCACAATATGCGTCTAAAAGATTTGCTTCCAGCGGATATCGCTTTTGACATGAACTTTCATATTCTTACTTTCGATCCGGCGGGTAGTCATCCGTTTATTGAGACTCACGTTCAGCAACATGGTGCTTACCTAACTTCCGGTGAAGGTGTTTACAATCTTGACAATGAATGGATTCCGGTTAAAAAAGGGGATTACATCTTCATGGCTCCATATTGCTTACAGGCAACGTATGCGGTTGGCAGAGAACCATTATCTTATCTCTACTCCAAAGACTGCAACCGTGACGAGGATCTATAAGTTAGAGACTGGTTTAAAATGGTAAAAAGCAAGGGGCTTTTTACCATTTTACCATGATCTTTTTTACTGAGGATTTATTTTAACATGCGGGCGATGCCGCTTACAAATGTGAATTAGAGGTGTTTTTTGTGAGAGTTTCAAAAAAGGATTTAAAAGATTTAATCAAAACGAAGATCCATGAAGCAGGCCTGTCTGAAGAACATGCAGATACAGTAGCAGATGTTCTTGTTTTTGCAGATGCGAAAGGAATCCATTCCCACGGAGCTATGCGTGTTGAATATTACGCAGAAAGAATTGCAAAAGGCGGTATCAACAACGATCCTGAATTCAATTTCGAAAAAACTGGACCAACTTCCGCTATATTTCATGGTGATAATGGTGCTGGACACGTTGCGGCAGATCTTGCGATGGACGAAGCGATTAAAATGGCAAAAGAAAATGGTGTTGCAGTTGTTGGCGTGAAGAAAATGGGCCATAGTGGTGCACTTTCATACTTTACAGAAAAAGCTGCCAAGCACGATCTGATCGGTTTCTCTGTATGTCAGTCTGACCCGATGGTTGTTCCTTTCGGTGGGGCAGAAGCCTATTACGGAACAAACCCGATCGCATTTGCTGCGCCCGGCAACGACGGAAAAATGATCAGTTTCGATATGGCTACAACAGTGCAAGCATGGGGTAAAATACTTCATGCACGATCAAAAAATGAAGAAATTCCAGACACTTGGGCAGTAGACGAAAACGGGGAATCTACAACAGATCCGTTTAAAGTTCAAGCACTCCTACCAATTTCCGGGCCAAAAGGTTATGGATTAGGTATGATGGTTGACGTTTTATCCGGTGTACTTTTAGGTTTGCCATTCGGTAAAAATGTATCTTCTATGTACCATGATCTGACTGAAGGAAGAGATCTTGGTCAGCTGCATATTGTGCTGAATCCGGAATTCTTTACAACATTAAATGCGTTTAAAGATAATATTGCACAGACAATGATGGATCTGAACAATATTAAACCTGCTCCGGGCTTTGACCAGGTATTCTACCCAGGCCAAAACCTTGAGAAAATCGAAACAGAATACGAAGAAAATGGCATTGAAATTGTCGAAGATGTTTATAACTATCTCGTTTCAGACGTGGTTCATAATAATGCCTATGATCACAAGGACCCTTTTGCTGAGTAATACAAAAGGGTTTCCTTTTAGACAAATAAGAAAGGGCTTACGCTAAAACTTAGCGTAAAAGTTATTTTAACTAAGGAGTGTTTACGAGTGGTGAAGATAGCAAAAGATGAACTTAAAAATTTGATGAAAACGAAATTGCACAAAGCTGGTTTAAGTGAGGCGCATGCAGATGGTGTCGCAGATGTTCTCGTTCATGCTGATGCCAGAGGTGTGCATTCCCATGGCGCGATGCGGGTAGAATATTATGCGGAGCGTATTGCTAAAGGCGGCATCAATGCGAACCCTGATTTCACATTCGAAAAAACAGGTCCTAGTTCTGCCATTTTTGACGGTGATAACGGTGCAGGTCATGTTGCCGCTAAGGAAGCAATGGATGAAGCGATTAAAATGGCTAAAGAAAATGGCGTAGCAGTTGTCGGCGTCCGCAGAATCAGTCATAGCGGTGCTTTATCTTATTTCGTGCAGCAAGCAGCAGGACAAGATCTAGTTGGTATTTCCGTATGTCAATCTGATCCGATGGTTGTTCCTTTTGGCGGAGCCGAAGCTTATTACGGAACGAATCCGATTGCGTTCGCAGCACCTGGAAATGACGGAGAACATATTACTTTTGATATGGCAACAACCGTTCAGGCATGGGGTAAAATTTTACATTCCAGATCAAAGCAAGAGGACATTCCAAGCGATTGGGCAGTTGATAAAAACGGAGGGTCTACAACCAATCCTTTTGACGTGAATGCATTATTACCGATAGCGGGACCAAAAGGGTATGGATTAATGATGATGGTCGATGTGTTGTCAGGTATTTTATTAGGCTTGCCATTTGGCAATAAAGTATCTTCCATGTATTCAGATTTATCAGAAGGAAGAGATCTCGGTCAGCTGCACATTGTAATTAATCCTGAATACTTTACAAATCTTGGAGACTTTAAAGAAAATATCATGAAGACGATGAAAGATCTCAATAATATTAAGCCAGCTCCTGGTTATGATAAAGTATCTTATCCTGGCCAACGAAGTGCAGAAAGAGAAGCAAGGTATATGGAAAATGGTATCGAAATTGTCGATGATATATACGAGTATCTAGTTTCAGATACGATCCATAATAATGCATATGATAATCAGGATCCCTTTGCAACATAAGTATAAACATATTTTCAAGCCACATGCTAAGAGACTTAGATGTGGCTTTTTTAGTTATGCGAATTTACATAATAAAATCATGGTAAGCCTGGTTACCATGATTAATACCTAATCATGATTGTGAAGTTTTTAATTGTTATAAAAAGTAATTCATGCAATAAGTAAAATACTAGTTTATAATAGAAGGTAATAACAAAAACTTATTGAATAGGAAGATACATATGAAAATAGATGATTATGCATTATTGGTAAACTTACAGGAGATAGGTACTATTCGAGGGACAGCGAAACAGATTTTAATTTCACAGCCAGCAGTGACACAACGTCTTAAATATATTGAACAATACTTTGGAGAAATAATTTTTATTAGAACTTCAAAAAAATTACTTTTAACCCCAGCTGGAGAATTAATAATGAATCATGCAAAGAAAGTTATAGAACAAGAACAAATGATTAAAAATACGCTTGCCAAAACAAGTGATGAGGTTCAGGGAACTTTGTCCATCGCTTGCTCTACACTTATTAGTCAACGCTTTTTACCTGCTATATTAGCGGCATATACAAACGTCTATCCAAAAGTTTCTATTGATCTGGTAACAGGAATCAGTGAAGATATTAAACGAGAACATAAAAATTATCACGTCTGTATTATTCGCGGTGAACAGTTAAAAG
>Ga0079225_10000236_pt1 | contig 29524 bp, 27 predicted proteins | sample Poulit2012_FD_76344 | JGI IMG/M metagenome (GOLD analysis project Ga0079225, IMG submission 76344) | Agricultural soil microbial communities from Georgia to study Nitrogen management - Poultry litter 2012 | ecosystem: Environmental > Terrestrial > Soil > Agricultural land | place: USA: Georgia... | reverse complement strand
TTCACTGATAAGTTTGACGATGATTTCATCTTGATATTCCGGTTGAATTTGGAGCTGATAAAGTTTTTGTTTGACTTCTTTGTGGCAGCGTTCTCTGTATGTACAAAACCGCATAAGTTTTTGCAGCGCTTCTTCCAAGGTGTGATATTTCGGCGTTTTCATAGTTCTAAAATAGCTATAATTAACTTGATTTGCACTCGAAATTAAGCAAAAAAAAACCCCAAAAGAAAAGTCAATTGGGGTTTAAAGTTTATAAAATCACTTAATCACTTTTCCATTTTTATCGTGAAAGTGATATTCTAAATAAGTGTATGCATCTCTTGATAGCACTTTCACCCATCGCTTATGGTCAAAAAACCATTTGCTGCGAGGCGAAGGAAAGCCTTTTGTTAAATAGGCTGCTATAAAAGGATGTGCACTTATGCTCAAATTCTTATGACCTTGTTTTAATAATTTTTGTAAATCAGTATTAATTTTATCAAGAATTATAATGGGTGCTTCAATTTCTCCCTTTCCGTTTGGATTTGGATTTTCTTCACGGGTTTTTATTTTGATTACAGGTCGCACACGTTCTCGTGTGATCTGAATCAATCCGAATTTTGTCGGAGGTAAAATTTTATGCTTTGCCGGATCGTCACTCATTGCTTCGACTAAATGATTGTATAAAGCTCGTCTGTTTTCAGCTTTTCTCATATCGATAAAGTCTACAACAATAATTCCGCCCATATCTCGCAAACGCAATTGGCGTGCTACTTCTGTGGCACTTATCAGGTTGACTTCTAAAGCGGTGTCTTCCTGGTTTTTAGTTCTGTTACTGCGGTTGCCGCTATTTACGTCGATCACGTGCATAGCTTCTGTATGATCAATGACAAGGTAAGCTCCTTTTGCCATAGAAACATTTTTACCAAATGCGGTTTTAATCTGTCGCTCTACACCGAACTTTTCAAAAATTGGTGTTTGCTTTGTATATAATTTTACGATAGATTCTTTTTCAGGCGCTAAACTGGCGACCCGATCTTTTATCTGCTCATATAATTCTTCGTCATTTGTGCGGATGGAAGTGAAAGATTCATTAAAGATGTCTCGAATAAACGAGGAGGCCCAATTGAGTTCGCTAAGTACTCTGGAAGGGTGATTGGCTCTTTTAAGCTTTTTAGCCATTCCAAGCCAACGTTTCTTTAAATTTTGAATGTCTTGGTCAAGATCAGCTACCTTTTTCCCCTCGGCTACAGTTCGGATAATAATTCCGAAACCTTTGGGCTTGATGCTTCTGACCAGACGTTTTAAACGGTCTTTTTCTTTTTTGTCTCCTATCTTTTGAGAGATAGAAACCCGATTTGAAAAGGGAACCAATACCACGTATCGTCCCGGAAAGGAAAGTTCACTGCTCAATCGAGGTCCTTTGGTAGAAATGGGCTCTTTTACCACTTGCACCAATATCGATTGATTGGGTTTGAGAACGTCAGTTATTACACCGTGTTTATTTATATCTTTTTCAAAAGGAAAATTTTTAAGATCGTAATCTTTTTGTTTTCCGGATCTTATACCATTTAAGAATTTTATCAAAGAAGAAACTTGAGGTCCCAGATCGTGATAGTGTAGAAAACCATCTTTTTCATAGCCGACATCCACAAATGCGGCATTCAATCCAGGTAAAGCTTTTCTAATTTTGGCCAGAAATACATCTCCAACCACAAAATTTTTATTCTTTTCTTCTCTGTGTAATTCTATAAGTTTTCCATCTTTTGACAAGGCAAAATCTACTGCATCTGAATTTGAACGAATTATTAGTTCTTTACTACTCATGCGTATTCGATTTTTATCCACACTTTCTCTTTGGAAAGCATAGATGGATTAAACAAATTTTGTCACATAAATATATATTTAAATATTTTTTGATGTGAATTATTCCGAAGAAGTCACAAGGACTTCGATGTCAATGAACTTGAAAAACCTCTGCTAATAAAAACAAGAGGTATAAAAACCCACTTGAAAAAAGATAATCTATTTTTCAAGTGGATCATAAGTTATTTTTTCTTTTTATGTCGATTAGAACGGCTGCGTTTTTTGCGCTTATGTGTTGCCATCTTTGCTCTTTTTCTTTTTTTACCACTTGGCATAATGCTAATAGTTTTTAAAGTTAATAATTAATTTACTCTTCTTCAACGGGAACATTTTCTTTAACGCCCTCGAGAAATACTTTTGCCGGTCTAAAAGCTGGTATGTTATGAGCCGGGATTCTGATAGTCGTGTTCTTAGAAATGTTTCGACCGGTTTTTGCAGCTCGCTTTTTGACAATAAAACTACCAAATCCACGTAAATAAACGTTTTCTCCGGATTGTAATGAATCCTTAACTTCTACCATAAAGGTTTCAAGCATGGCTTGTACGTCATTTTTTTCCATGCCAAGCTTTTCTGAGATATTACTTACGATTTCTGCTTTTGTCATATTTCAATTTCTTTTCTTAGTATTTCTTTTATAATAATTACTGGGGTGCAAATATACGAATTTAATTATCATAACCTAAAAGCATAACCCATTAAATTATAATGGAATAAACTTGTATCATTGCAAAAAAAGAGAACTTGCAGGACTTTAATAAAATAATCACCCGATGGTATATCGAAAATAAACGAGAATTGCCATGGCGCGAATCTACAGATCCATATAAGGTATGGCTCAGTGAAGTGATGTTACAACAAACACGAGTGGCACAAGGTTTACCTTACTATCTAAAGTTTATAAAGGTTTTTCCAACAGTGTATGACTTAGCTGCGGCAGATGAACAAGAGATATTAAAACTTTGGCAAGGTTTGGGATATTATTCCCGAGCGAGAAACCTTCATCACACCGCAAAAGTTGTAGTAAAAAAGTATAACGGTAATTTTCCGACAACCTACAAAGAATTGAAAACGCTCAAAGGGGTGGGAGATTATACCGCCAGTGCTATTGCATCGATCTGTTATCAAGAGCCTAAAGCGGTGTTGGACGGGAATGTGTTTAGAGTATTTTCGAGGTTTTTCGGGTTGGATTCACCTATCAATTCTACAGAAGGAAGGAAATTATTTAAAAACAAAGCAGAATTGCTATTGGACGAAAAAAATCCGGGTCAATACAATCAGGCTATAATGGAGTTTGGGGCGTTGCAGTGTAAACCTAAAAAACCGCTGTGTGATTCTTGTCCGTTACAAATAAACTGTGTCGCTTTTCAGCATGGGAAAATTGCTGAACTGCCTGTCAAGTTGAAAAAGGGGAAAGTTAAAGAACGACATTTAAATTACTTTGTATTCTTATCCGATGACAACTTTACGGTTTTACAACAACGAACCAAAAGAGGAATTTGGAAAAAACTTTATGAATTCCCAATGGTTGAAACTCAAGAGGAAATGCAAAAGGATCATATAATGGAGATAAAAAAAACACAAACAACAGGTATAAAACCGCAAGATATATATGCTTTTAATACAAAATCCATAAGGCATCAACTCACCCACCAACGTTTGATGGTCAAATTTTGGATTGTGCAAAAAAATGAGTTATCGAAAGTTGTACAGAACCCCGACAGGTTGATTATCAAATATGAGGATATCAAAGACTTTCCTGTTCCTGTAGTTATTGACAATTTTTTAAATGCCTTTGAATATAAGGATTAAACTTTTGTATATTTACACTTTGCAAAGTCATTGTGATTTTGCAGATGATTGCAAATTAATAAAAAAGGAAATTATATGGCTTCTCAAGGCTCGTTAAATAAGGTGATGCTTATCGGAAATGTTGGTACAGAAATTAAGATGCATTATTTTGATGGAGGCGGATGTATAGGCAATCTTAGCTTAGCCACAAATGAAGCTTATGTCAACAAATCTACCAATCAAAAAATTGTCAATACCGAATGGCACAATATTGTAGTGCGCAATAAACTTGCTGAAATTTTTGAAAAACATGTAAAGGTAGGAGATAAGTTGTATGTGGAAGGACGGATAAAAACAAGGAAATGGAAAGATGACCAAGGTCTGGATAGATATACAACTGAAATACAAGTATCGGAGTTTACTTTCTTAAGTACAAAAAATGAAGAACGTACTCCTAATGAGCAGAAAAAAGTAAGCGATAACGCTCAAAGAAAAGAATAAAACATAAGTTTAAAAAGCAGTCGTTTTACCGATTTGGAATAGTATTACCTAAAATAAATAATCAATCTTGGACCCTGATCCTTCAAGTTTATGGTTTTTGGCCAATTTTGGCTATCCGCAAATGTTAAATTTGCTGGTGATTTTGATATTGCTTCTATGCTCAGCGCTTATTTCCGGCTCTGAGGTGGCATTGTTTTCTTTAACCCCTGCTGATTTTCCTGAAGAAAAGGACGAATATACACATAAGCAGAAAATCTTATCCAATTTATTAGATGATCCTCAACGTTTATTAGCAACTGTCTTGGTAGCAAATACTTTTGTTAATATCGCCATTGTGTTGTTATTTGATAACCTGGGAGATCAATTGATGGATGGGGTAGATGCAGCTGTTTTTGGAATTAAACTCCAGTTTATTATAAAAGTTATTGTCGTTACTTTTTTCCTATTGTTGTTTGGAGAAATCCTTCCAAAAATCTACGCTTCCCGCGAAAACAAACGTTTTGCTAATTTTATGGCGATTCCTTTGAATGTTTTAGATAAAATACTCAGTGTTTTTAGTGTTCCCATGGAGGCTTTTACACGCTCGATCAGAGGTAGATTGGGACACGCTAATAGCGGCTTAAGTGTAGATCATCTTTCGCAAGCGTTGGATTTGGCAGATGAACAGGATACCACCCAAGAAGAACAAGAGATTTTACAGAGTATTGTTTCTTTTGGAAATACAGATACCAGACAGGTAATGCAGCCGCGAACAGATATTTTTGCTTTGGAAAAAAAAGAAACCTACCAAGATATTATCGGTAAAATAATTGATCAAGGATTCTCTCGAATTCCTGTTTATGAGGAAGGTTTAGATAATGTAATCGGGATTTTATATGTAAAGGATTTATTGCCCTACCTTGAAAAAGAAACCTTTGAATGGCAAAAATTACTGCGTCCCCCTTATTTTGTTCCTGAAAATAAAAAACTGGATGATTTGCTGAATGATTTTAAAATTAAAAAAATTCATCTGGCAATTGTTGTAGATGAGTATGGGGGCACCAGAGGATTGATTACCATGGAAGATATTATTGAGGAAATTGTTGGCGAAATCAGCGATGAATATGACGATGACGAATTGTTTTTCTCCAAAATGGACGAAGATAATTATGTCCTTGAAGGAAAAACTTCTTTGGTTGATTTTTATAGGATAGCCCAAATCGATGATACTGAACTTTTTGAAGCGAATAAAGGAGAGTCCGAAACCGTAGCAGGATTTATCTTGGAGATTTCAGGAGAATTTCCCAAAAAAGGAGAAAAAATATATTTTGAAAACTATATATTTACTGTTGAGGTAGTGGATTTAAAACGTATCATACAGGTGAAATTTTCAAGAACATGAAAAGGGTTTTATACACTATAATCGGGTTGCTGATGGTTTGGGGATGTCAAGAAAATTATAAACCCAAACCGCAGGGGTTTTTGGCGCTGAATTTTCCTGAACCAGAATATAAAAACATTCGAAAAGACTGTCCTTTTACATTTGAAGTGAATAAAAATGCAGTTATAAAAACTCCTAAAACAAATAGGGATTGTAATTTTGATATCGTTTATCCAAATTCTAAAGGTGTGATCTATATCACCTATGAAAAAGTAAATGATAACTTGGAGAAATTATTGGCAGACGCACAACAGCTTCCACTTAAACACACGATTAAAGCGGATGAGATTTCCGGAGATGAGTATGTCAATCACGCTCGACAAACCTTTGGGATGTTATATACAGTTACGGGAGATGCTGCTTCTCAAGCACAATTTTATATTACCGATAGTACCGATAACTTTATGACGGGGTCTATATACTTTAGACGTACACCAAACTATGATTCGATTTTTCCGGCAGCCGAGTATATAAAAGATGATATGAAAAAATTGATGGAAACTTTAGAATGGAAAAATCGGGAATAAAAAAAATCCGGCCCTAATTTATATTAGCTGAAGGTTGATTTAACTCACAAAAAACTTATGTAGCCTAACCTCTTAAAAGAAAGAGGAGTAGTGTTATTTATAACGATGTTGGACTCAAAAAACAAATAAACTATGTGCTATTAAAATCTATTTCGTATTTTTGTTACCATGGGAAAAGAAAAAGTTATACTGGTTAATGAAAAAGATGAGCCAATTGGGTTGATGGAAAAAATCGAAGCTCATGAAAAGGGACTGCTCCATCGCGCCTTTTCCGTTTTTATATACAATGATAAAAACGAAATAATGTTACAACAAAGAGCAGCGCATAAATATCATTCCCCGGGTTTATGGACCAACACATGTTGCAGTCACCCGCGAGAAGGAGAAACTGTCGAGGATGCCGGAAAAAGAAGGCTTCAAGAAGAAATGGGTTTTGAGACAGAAGTAAAACACGTTACTTCTTTTATTTATAAAGCTGCGTTTGATAATGGACTGACCGAGCACGAATTTGATCATGTCTTGATAGGTCATTATAACGAGGATCCCAATTTAAACCCTGAGGAAGTTGCAGACTGGAAATGGGCCAGCCCTGAGGAAATTCGAAAAGAAATAAAATCTAATCCGGAAAAATTTACTGCTTGGTTTAAGATAATCTTTGAAAAGTATGATGAACATTTAAAGTGATAAAGTTATGGAACTGAAGTTAGGAGATAAGGTGCCAGAATTTGCTGGGGAAGATTTCAAAGGTAAGGTCTTTGACTCTAAAGATATTATTGGTAAAAAAACTTTAGTACTTTATTTCTATCCAAAGAGTTTCACTTTAGGCTGTACCAAAGAAGCCAGAGAGTTCAAAATAACTACACAAACATTTAGGTTTTTTGGAGCTGAAGTTATAGGTGTCAGCCCAGATTCACCGGATATTCTTCGCTCTTTCCACGAACAATTAGAACTGCCTTTTAGGCTTTTATCCGATCCTAAGAAAAAGCTCGCTAAAATACTTGGTGTAAAAAGTCGTGGCTTGGGATTGATTCCTGGTAGAGAGACTTTGGTCATCGATAAAGAAGGAGTTTTACGCTTGAGATTTCGTCAATTAAAAGTTTTGGGACACGTAGAGGAGGCTTTGGATAAAGTGAAAGAATTACACGATGAAGAATGAACTCTATCCCTTAAAATTTCAACCGATACTAAAAGATAAAGTTTGGGGTGGTAGTAAATTGAAAACCGTTTTACATAAAAATACCACTTCCAATAAAACCGGCGAAAGCTGGGAGATTAGTGCTATTGAAAACAGTGTTTCTGTCGTCGATAACGGAACGTTAAAAGGAAAATCGCTTACAGATTTATTGAGTATTTATAAAGCCGATTTGGTAGGGGAAGAAGTGTATCATAAATATGGAAATAAATTTCCACTTCTTTTTAAATTCCTCGATGCAGGCCAAAATTTATCACTTCAACTTCATCCCAATAATGAAATAGCAAAGAAAAGACATAATTCTTTTGGGAAAACTGAAATGTGGTATGTGCTTCAGGTAGATAATCAGGCCGGCATTTATGTGGGATTTGAAAAAGGAACCACTCGAGAAGATTATCTTCGGCATCTTGAAAATGGAAGTCTGGAGAAAATCATGAATTTTGAAGAAGTAAAACCGGGAGATGTTTTTTATATAAAACCAGGACTGGTTCATTCAATTGGAGAAGGAGTTTTATTGGCCGAAATTCAACAGAGTTCGGATATTACCTATAGGATTTTTGATTGGAACCGAAGAGATCTTAACGGTGAACCGAGAACACTCCACACAGAATTGGCTTTAGACGTCATAGATTTTGAATTTGAGGATTTTAAAATTGAATATGAAAATGAAGTCGATGTTTTTCAAACGCTGGTGAAAAGTGATTTTTTTAAAACCAGAAGAATCGATTTGTCAAAAGATATCGAAATAGATTATAGCGCAACATCTTCTTTTGTTGTTTTTATGTGTGTAAAAGGAAAAGCTGATATTCAAAATACTGAGTTTTCTGTCTCTTTAAAATATGGAGAAACATTGTTGATCCCCGCGTGTATTAATCAAATAAAAATCAAAACGAAAGAGGTTGAGTTACTGGAGGTTAGCTTATGAGGAATACCTGATGTTTTAAGGATAATCTTCAATAAAACCACGCGTAATTTCTTTCTTGATGTTTCAAACTTAATAATTTGATAACATGCTTTTGTTAGAAAAATTAAAACCTATCTGCATGTTTGCATTTTGTAATTGTTTTATATGGAAGCCATTTATATTACCATGCTCACTTTGCTTGTGGGCTTGTCTGTTGCGGGATTAGTTGTTGGTGTAAGTAATGATGCAGTCAATTTCTTGACCTCAGCATTTGGATCGAAAGCTGCTTCGCTTCGTACTATCTTTACCGTGGCAAGTGTGGGAGTGTTAATCGGTGCAGTCTTCTCTACCGGAATGATGGAGGTCCCCAGAAACGGAATTTTTAATCCAGAAATGTACTTTTTTGAAGAGGTCATGTTAATCTTCTTGGCGGTTACTTTAGCCAATATTGTCCTATTTGACCTGTTTAATTCTCTCGGATTACCTACATCAACCTCTGTTGCTATAGTATTTGAATTATTGGGAGCAGCAGCTTTTATCGCCTTTATTAAAAATATAGATAACAATGTGTCCTACAACATGATTATGGAGTATTTGAATACTTCAAAAGTCTTACAAATTATTATTGGAATTTTATTGTCGGTAGTTTTTGCCTTTACCTTAGGAGCCTTAATACAATATTTGTCTAGACTTGTCTTTACTTTTAAATATGAACGAAAAATTAAATATGTCGGCGGAATTTTTGGAGGAATATCACTTACAGCACTGTCTTATTTTATTCTGATAAAAGGAATAGGAGGATTGGGATTTATCTCAGATGAATTCAAAGAATTTATAGCTCAAAATACACTTCTGGTTGTCGGTGGGTTATTGGTGTTTTGGACATTGCTTTCACAGATGATTATCTCTGTTTTTAAAAGAAATATCTTAACGATTATAATCTTGGTAGGGACTTTTGCATTGGCATTGGCTTTTGCGGGAAACGATCTGGTGAATTTTATCGGAGTTCCCTTGGCTGCCAAAGACTCCTTTGACTTATGGCATACCGCCTTTCTTGAAACTGGCGTAGCACCCGATGAGTTTGTGATGTTAGGGTTGAATGAAGCTCCAGCTGCAGCTTCAGTTATTTATTTGGCATTAGCTGGAGTTATAATGGTGCTTACTCTATGGTTTTCCAAAAAAGCCCGAATCGTCATACAAACAGAAGTGAGTTTGTCTAGACAAGGGGAGGGGAGAGAGAAGTTTGACCCCAATAACTTTGCGCGTTTGATTGTGCGTAATTCTCTTATTATAATTGAGGCTGTCAGTTCATTATTACCAAAGCGTATGCGTGTAAAAATCAGTAGAAAATTTGAAAATGAGGAGCCGCTAATTGATGATAAAAGAATTGACACCCCTGCTTTTGATAGTGTGAGAGCCAGTGTTAATTTAGTGGTTTCAGCTATTTTAATCTCTATTGGAACCTCTTATAAATTACCGCTTTCTACGACTTATGTAACTTTTATGGTGGCGATGGGGACCTCACTTTCAGATAGAGCTTGGGACAGAGAAAGTGCTGTTTATCGAGTGACAGGGGTTTTGAATGTAATTGGGGGGTGGTTTGCTACGGCTTTAATAGCCTTTGTAGGCGCCGCTATTTTTGCTGCTATTCTTTGGTTTGGAGGTATTGTAGCTTCTGTCATACTTTCTGTTTTAGCCATATTTATGATGGTAAGAAGTGCTGTTCTACATTCAAAATCCGTTAAAGCACAAGAAAAAGAACAGAAATTTAATCAACAAGATATTGTGACGATTAATGAAATTACGCTTAAAATCTCTGATAATATTTCAAGTGTGTTGAAGAGAATTAATAAGCGCTATGGAAAAGTAATTGAACATCTGGGGTATCACGATCTGACAAAACTTAAAAAAGACACTAAAAAACTCGAAAAAATTGAAAGTCGAGTAGAAGAGTTGAATGACAATGTATTCAACTTTATTAGAACTTTAGATGAAGACTCCGTAGAAGCGAGTAAGTTTTATATCCTCTTTTTGGATTATCTGGAAAATATGTCAGAATCTTTAGGAGAAATTACGCGTGCCAGTTACCAACACGTTCATAATAACCACAAAAACTTGAAGTTCAATCAAATTCGTGATCTCAAACAAATGGACAGAGAGATGAATTTATTGTTTAAAGAAACCATTGAGATTTTTGATACACATTCTTTTGAAAACATCGATCGATTGATTGTCAAGAAATCTCATTTGTCTGATGATATTTCCGAATTAATTCAGAAACAGATTAAACGCATTCGTACCACAAAAAGTAGTCGGAAAAATACCAAACTGTATTTTGGTCTATTATTGGATACTAAAGATTTAATCAATTCAACAATCGATTTGCTAAAACTATTTCAGGATTTTTACCAAGAAGCCAGACACAAATTATAGCAATACCTCCTGCGATAACGTTGTTACATTATTATTGCCTTATCTACGAAAGTTCAGGTATTAATAATTTAAAATCAAGCATGCAGAAGGTCATCATCAACAATAGGCTTGCCCTGCATCAAATATTTTCGGATAAAACTTCTTAGTTCCATGGTGATTTCATCCCATTGAACAGCACCTCCTTTGGTGATTATAATGTGATTGTTTTGGAAAGCTACTCGTTTTACATAAGGAAACTCAAATAATGCTGTGGCCATTGACGAGTTTATGTCCTGTTGATTGAAGTCGTATTTGACGTCTTTTATTACGAGTTTTTTATTGCAAACAAACCTTAATGTTCCCGGACCGACATCCATTTCGGTGTACACTTCTACAGGAAATAATTGAGGTTCATTGCCAACCGTCTTTTTTCCGGAAGTTAAATGTTGTTGAATGCATTTTACGATAGTGTCTTCGCTTTTTTTCCAACTGAATTTTTCAGATATTTCGACCGCGACAAAATTTTCTGCGATAAATACCGTTTTCACAGAAGGCAATTGAAATAAATCAGAAGCTAAAGCAGAAGTTTCCGCTTCTTTTTTACTGTTGTACTTGTATTTTCCGTAATTTACGAAAAAATAATTTATAGTAAATTTCTTTATGTTTCGGTATTTGGTTTGATGGATATTTACCCTTAAATCGATCATGATAAAAAATTTAGACAAAAATATTAAAAGATATACAATGAATTCAATATATTTACGCCGCATTTAAAACATTCAAGTATGAAACAGACTTGTCTTATTAGTAAACTAACGTTTAGGCAATAAGATAAGGCTCGGATGTCAATGAAACCTTAAATTAATAAAGTATTCACATCTATTATATATGACACTTAGTAGGACACTCATTATCTTTGCACTCTTGTTCACCCCATTAATAGTGTTTTCTCAGGAGAGGGGAATTCCGGTATACTCTGATTATTTAACTGACAATTTATATTTGCTTCACCCATCGATGGCGGGAGCAGCTCAGCAAAGCAAAGTTCGTTTAACCGGTAGAACACAATGGTTTGATGTGAATAACGCTCCGCATTTAGAAACCATCAGTGCCAACGGAAGAATTGGTGATCGGGTAGGAGTTGGAGGAATCATTTATAATGATAGAAACGGAAGGTTCTCTCAACAAGGTTTCTTCGGAACCTTTGCTTATCACATCTTGATGTCAAGAGATGAGCTGGATCTCAATCAATTATCTTTTGGATTAAATGTGGGTTTAGTGCAAGAAGGACTGGATGAATCTGATTTAATCGGTCCGGGACAGCCTGCGGATCCCATAATATCAGGAAATAAACAATCCGATTTTACCTTTAATGTTGATTTGGGTATGTCTTATTACTTTATGGAGTTTTTTGCTCACGTTTCAGCCAAAAATCTAATCCCCCAAAAAAGAGACATCTTTTCAGAAGAATTTGAAACCGATAATCAGAGGTCTTATCTCTTATCAGTAGGATATACTATTGTTCCGCAATATTCTAATTGGAACTTTGAGCCATCTATAATGGTGCAACACAAAGAAGTGACCAACGAAACCCTTGGAGATATCAATGGAAAAGCGTATTACAATTTTGATTGGGGTCAACTTTGGGGAGGACTTTCTTATCGAAGAACACTTAGTGGTGCTGAATATAATGCAGGAGATTTTACCTCTAACTCCGTAAGCACCCAGAAATTACAGTACTTAACTCCATTTTTAGGAATTAACTACCGAGGGTTCGTATTTGCTTATACATACAGCTATCAGCCTAATGATATTGTTATGGATAATTCTGGGTATCATCAAATTACCTTAGGATTCAACTTTGGTAAAAACCGTGTAACTTATCGTTGTGGTTGTCCTACAATTAATCAATAAATATTTTAGAAGTTGAGATAACGAATTTTACAATTTATATCCCCGAGAAATCTTTTCAGAATTCGGGGATTTTTATTGGTATAAAATTCAGGAATATCCTGTTGAACTTCAGCCAATTGATTTCCAAATTTTAAAACTGATCGGGTTTGTCTGGCAACGGCTTTTCCCGAATCGATAATCTTGACGCGTGTGGGAAGAATTTTCTCTAATTGGGGAATTAAATAAGGATAATGCGTGCAACCTAAAACCAGATAATCAATATCCTTTTCTAATATTGGTTGCATGATTTTTTTTAAAAGCACGCTGGTTGATGCAGCTGTTGCTTTTCCTGATTCAATAGCTTCAACCAGACCCTTTCCGACCACTTCAATTGTTTGGATGTCTTTGGTGTAGGTAGAAGAGGTTTTTGAGAAGAGTTTACTTGTCAAAGTGCCTTTGGTTGCCAAAACCCCTATACTTTTCTTAGAAGATGACAGTGCGGCTTTTTTTATAGCCGGCTCGATACCGATAAAAGGAACATTATACTTCTCCCTGAGTTGATCTATCGCATTGGTGGTTGCTGTGTTACAAGCCACAACAATAATTTTACAACCCATCTCTATTAAAAGATCAGTGTTTTTGTAGGCTAATTCTATTATTTCATTTTTAGTTTTTTTGCCATAAGGAGCATTCTTGCTATCTGCCAAGTATATGATTTTTTCGAGTGGCATAAGTTCATGGATTTCTTTAAAAATAGAAGTCCCTCCAACGCCAGAATCAAACATTCCGATAGAATCCGATTTCGCCATTGTGCTTATTTGAGATGCTTAAAAAAAAAGCACTCTAATTTTAGAGTGCTTTACAAATATAGAAAAATTTATAGGATTAGATTCCTAATTCTTTTTTAACATCGGACATTAGGTTATAACCTTCAGCAACAATTACGTTTCCACCTTCTGCAGAATCCAATACATATTGATAACCTTTGTCTTCGGCTACTTTTTCAATGGCATCTTTTGCTTGTTCTAAAAGTGGCTTTAGCAATTCCTCTTGCTTAATATCTAACTCTTCTTGAGCATTTTGTTGAAATTGCATAATTCGTTGTTGCGACTCTTGGAAGTCCATTACTCTTCTTTCATTTTCCTCGGGGGTTTGTTCCTCCACTTGGGCTTCGTAACGCTCTCTCTTTTCCTCAAGCTCCTTATACATGTCTTCTATTTGAGACTTGTAAGAATTTTGTAGCTTGTTCATTTGAGATCTTGCGTTTTGAAATTCAGGCATCGCCTCAATTAACTCATTGGAGTTTATATGGGCAATTTTAGTCTGTGCCTGACCGAAACTGACTGCTCCGAAAGTAAACAGAGCTATTAAAAGGAATTTTAATTGTTTCATAATTTAAAAATTAAGCGTTAATAATTTGGGTTCTAATTTTAATTTGCAAAAATAAAAATATCTTTATTTATTACGTTTCTTTCTCTCCAATTTTCGTGCCTTATTTATAGAATCACGTTCTTTTTTTCTTTTTTCTATGGCTTCTTGTCTGGCTTGTCGGAGAGAATCTCGTTGTGCAGCCCTTTCTTCTTGTAAAGCTTTTTGACGTTCTTCACGCTGTTGTTGCCTGGTTTCTCGCTGATCTTCTTCATTTTGATTGTTGGTCCCCTTGGTTTCTCTTTCCGGAGCTTCCTCGGATTTAGGAGAAGACTCAGACGAATGGGTTTCCGTTATGTTTTCTTGACCAATAGTACTCTGTTTGTCCGCATCCTGTTCAGTAGAATTTTCAGTTTTGCCTTGATGATTTGAATGTTGATTTCGTGCTCGTTGAAGGCTATCTCTGCGAGCTTGAAATTGTTCTTGACGGGCAGCTCGTGTAGAATCCCGCTTTCTTTGCCGTTCGTCCATCATCTCTTGGCGTTCGTCCAGTTTCTCCTGCCTCAAACTCTCCCGCTCCTCTTCCTTTTCTTTATCAAGTCGAGCTTGAATTACAGATTTATATTCTTCTTCATCAGCTGTGTCCTCTGCCTTATTGTCTCTACTGGTAAGTTTTCTTGAATGACGACGTATTCCGGCCAATATTTGATCACTGATATCATGACGAGGCGCAGAAAATAGCATTAAAGCATCTGCCGAACTGTCAAAGATGAAATCGTATTCCCTTCTGTCACCTATTTCTTGTACCGCATTGAATACTTCATCCTGAATGGGTTGTAAGATTTGACGTCTTTGGGCGATCATATCTCCTTCCGGACCAAATTTTTCTTGCTGATAGTCCAACATCTTTTTTTGATAATATTCGATTTCATCCTGACGCTCATCGATTAAATCCTGTGTTAACAACGGGCGTTCATTCTCAAGATTCTCTTTAAGATCTCTGATTTTTTGTTGTTGTAATTCGATTTCACCCTTCCAAGTTTCAATCTTTTGGTTTAATTGATTATTGGCTTCTTTATAATCCGGAATGTTTTCCAGAATATAATCCATATCGACATAACCAATTTTATTCTGCTCGCGTTGGGCAAATAACGTCGAACAAAATAATAAAAACATACTAATTGTGATCAGTTTCGTTTTCATAAGTAATTACTTTAGTGAAAATACTGTGCCAAATTAATTAAAAATTTTGACCTATGATAAAATGCGTCTCCCAACCATTGGCTTTGGTTTCAAGTGTTCCTGGTATTTTATCAAATCCATATCCGAAATCAAGTCCCAATAACCCGAACTGCGGCATAAATATTCTAATTCCAAAACCTGCCGATCGATTGAGCAGGAAGGGATCGAAATCTTTAAATTTATCCCAAGCCGCCCCTCCTTCAGCAAAGCCTAAAACATAAATTGAAGCTTGTGGTTTTAAAGTGATGGGATAACGTAATTCCATAGAATATTTATTATAAATCGTAGAACCATCATTTCTAGTAGCACCTAAAGCCGGATCCCTGTCTATTGGCGTAATGGTCTGATTAGGATATCCTCTTAAACGAATGTTTTCTCGTCCATCAAGAGAATAAGTTCCTAAACCATCACCACCCATATAGAAACGTTCAAACGGAGGAACACCTCTTTTATTGTTGTAAGCACCTAAGAATCCGAATTCTACATTGGTACGAAGAACTAATTTTCCCGCAATTTGATTGTACCAATCTGCGTTGAATTTGAGCTTGTAGTACTCCAACCAATGGAATTTCTTTTGATCGATTTTTGCCAAGTCAGGCTTTCCATGTATTTGATAATCAGGATCATCTTTTAGTTCGTCATATTTTACCCCGTCAAATAAAGAGTAAGGAGGGGTGACTTTCGCACTGATAGTAAACTTTGAACCACCTTGAGGGAAAATTGGATTGGTAAAAGTGTTGTCTCGGCTTAAAGCAAATGTAAAAGCTAAGTTATTAGAAGTACCGTCGGGGAAGTTGAATAGTCCAACATTATAATTTGATAGTTTGTAATGCTGAAAACTAACTGCTCCTGATAAAGTGAAATAATCATCCGGCCATTCCAATCGTTTTGCTAACCCTACAGAGCCTCCGGTGATATTAAAGCTTCTACTGCGGTCGGTTTTTCTGGTGTAATAATCATAATAACTCTCTCTGGTATGAGAAAGTGAAACACTCAATCGTATGGGTTTCTTTCCGCCCAACCAAGGTTCTTCAAAACTAATGCTGTAGGTTTGATAAAAAGCTGCTGCTTGAGCCCGTAGAGATAAAATCTGACCATCTCCCATAGGTAAAGGGTGATAAGAGTCTTTATCAAAAATATTCTGAATGGAAAAGTTATTGAACAATAATCCTAAAGTACCTACAAACCCTCCACCGCCGTATCCTCCTTGGAGTTCGATTTGACTGGAACCCACCTCGGTTACGTCATAACGCAAGTCTAAAGTCCCATCATTTGGATCTACATTTTCAAATTCAGGAGAGAGCTTTTCCGCATCAAAAAATCCGAGTTGTCCAAGTTCACGAACTGATCTTACAACATCCTCCTTACTGTATTGCTGACCCGGACGAGTTCGTAAATTACGATAGATTACGTGGTCGTTAGTTTTGTCGTTTCCAGTAACGTAAACATCTCTAAAATGAGCGATTTTCCCTTCGTAAATTCTGATTTCAAAATCAATGGTATCGTTATAAACTTTGGTTTCTACAGGATTAATGCGTGAAAATAAATATCCGTTGTTCTGATATAAGTTGGTGATATCATCAGCGTCTGGTCTGGTTTCATCAGCAATTCTCTTGTTGAGAAGTACACCGTTATAGGTATCGCCTTTATCAATTTGAAGAATTTGATGCAATTGTTCATCGGAATATTTACTGTTGCCCAAAAAGCTTATCTCCCCAAAATAATATTTATCTCCTTCTTCAATCTCAAGGTCTAAGGCTATATTTTTATCGTCTAAAACAATCAAGGAATCAGAGGTGATTCTGGCATCTCGATATCCCTCAGATTTATATTTGTCAATAATTTTCTCCTTATCTTCTTTATAGGTTTCGCGAATGAATTTGGAACGTTTATAAAATCTCAAAAAGTTTTTACGTTTGGTTTTCATTTGGCGCCTAACCTTACCATCGCTGAAAATTTCATTCCCGGAAATATCGATGCTTTTGATTTTTACCTTTTTCCCGCGATCGACATCGATTAGCATATCTACTTTTTTGACTTCCTGCTCAGTAGTGTCTACCGCTTCTCTTGTTTTTATTTTTGCTGTAGCGTTGAGAAAACCATCTTCCTTATATTTGTTTTCGATTTTTCTACGCGTATTAGCAATGAGGTTTTCGGTGACTTTCTTTCCGGGCTTAAGCTTGATTTCTTTGAGCAGTTTTTTCTTTCTTCTCTTCTTCTTTAAACCACTGATGATAACTTCATTTAACTCAGGAACTTCAACGATTTCCAATTCGAGATAAACTTCATTGTCAACAATATTGGTCACATAAAAATTGATGTCACTAAACAAATCAAGATCCCAGAGTTTATTGATGACATTGCTGATTTTATCTCCCGGAATAAAGATTTTATCACCTTTGCGTAAACCGGTAAATGCGATGACGGTCTGCTCATTATAATTAGTAGTTCCGGTGACCTTGATATCTGCAATTGTATATTCTTTCCCGTTTCCGATAGCCATATCCTGTGCTTGAGCACTAAAACAAAGCATGGTTAAACAAGTGAAGAAAAGAAAGAAGATTTTTTTATACATATAATAATTATAGTTGTTCACTGATTTTTCCAAATCTGCGTTCTCTATTTTGATAATTAATTAAGGCCTCAAAAAAATGCTCTTTTGTGAAATCCGGCCATAATGTTTTAGTAAAATACAACTCGGCATACGCGATTTGCCACAACAAAAAGTTGCTGATTCGTTTTTCACCTCCGGTACGAATCATTAAATCAACATCCGGTAACTCTTGAGTGTACAAGTTTTTCTGTAAAGTTTCTTCGTCAATGTTTTCTGTTTTTAAACTGTTTTGTTGCACTAATTCACAAATGTTTCTTGTCGCTTTGACCAGTTCTTCACGCCCCCCGTAACTCAATGCTAAAACAAGATTCATACGTTTGTTCTTAGAGGTTTTTTCAATTACCTCCTTGAGTTCTTTTTGAACCGAAGAGGGTAATTGATCGCGCCTGCCAATTGTGGTGAGGCAAATATCGTTATCCATCATGGTTTTAAGCTCCTTTTTTAAAGAAGAAACTAATAATTCCATTAAAGTTTTTATTTCCAGTTTTGGACGACCCCAGTTTTCAGTAGAAAAAGCGAATAAGGTTAAGTTTTTCACTCCGATTTCAGCAGATACTTCAACGGTCTGACGCACGGACCGGGTTCCTCTTTTATGACCTAAAACTCTTTTAAGCCCTTGCGATTTAGCCCAACGACCATTACCATCCATTATGATGGCAATATGTTTAGGTAATCGATTTTTGTCTATTTGAGATAGTTTACTCATCTAATATACATCATAACAGGGTTTACGTCCAAAAACATAAGTCAATGTCATCCCGGTAAACATATACCAGTCTTTTGTGTTCTTATTTCCAAACGCCGGATAATCACCTTTTCCACCATATTCTTTTGGATTGCTTCCATCGAGATTATCGTAGAAAGTCATACGTGCACCAATTTCAACAGCCAGGGTTAACTGACGTGTTAATTTTCCTTTAATACCGACAACCATCGGTAACGCAAAACCGTATTTATTTCCTTTTCTTGCTAATTCTTTATTTTCATTCAGATATAAATCATGGGTCAAAATCCCGGTAATCCCGGTGGAAAGATATGGGGTTATCTTTTGATTGGGGTCATATATATCCCATTCCCAAAAATTGAATTCTATGCCCGCGTTGAGCTCTGTTAATCCGTTGGTAAAAGAATATCCTCTTTGATTTCGACGACTTTCATTAGAATTGACATCGTCTGCTTTTAGTTTAGTGTGGATTATGGTTATTCGCCAAGAATGTCTGAGACTTCGATTCCATTTAACAATCCCACCAAAAGCAAGGCTGTTCGGATTGATATAATCGGTAGCTCCAACATCGCCAATAAAGTTGGATCCTCCTAAATATGGACCAACTTCAAAAATTTGTGCGCGTGATGTCTTCATCCAAAAAAGCATAAGGAAAGCTACAATTATGTATCGCATATGGTTTCTAAAAGTTTGCAAATATAGGAATTATGTTTTCTCTCTGGTTATTTTTGAGAGCTTTTCATGGGTTTATTGAATTAAACAATTTTATAGGAGATTTATTGTTTTTTATTGCGCTTATCTTCCCCCCAAAGTAACTTTTGCCTAAGGGTTCTGATAAAACTACCCTCATCAATGGCGACTAAACTAATGGTAAAAGGAGCTTTCTTGATTTGTAGTTGAGTTCCCTTTTCTAAACTCATCATTTCTGAATCCATTGAAACCAAAAACTCATCGGCTCTGGTTTTTACACTCATAATTATTTCTGTGTCACTTGGGATGATTAGCGGTCTGGCATTTAAGTTATGTGGAGCAATAGGGGTTAATGCAATTGCATCCGTTCCGGGGGAAATAATCGGCCCGCCACAGCTTAAAGAATATCCTGTTGAACCGGTAGCTGTGGTTACAATTAATCCATCGGCCCAATAAGAATTTAGATATTGTCCGTCCAACCAAGTTTCTATCGTAATCATAGAAGTGGTGTTTTTTCGGTTGATTACAATATCGTTTAAGGCGAAATATTTTTCAATCTCTTCTCCCTCCTCAGCAGGGTTAATTTCTAAGCTGAGTAGTTCTCGTTTGGAAATGACATATTCGCCTTTTAAAATAGCAGCTAAAGAATCTTCAACCTCCTCTTTTTGTATCGTCGCTAAAAACCCTAAACGCCCGGTGTTGATTCCCACGATAGGAATGTTGAGATCCTTTACTAAGTTCACCCCTTTTAAAGTTGTACCATCTCCTCCTATACTAAATAAAAGATCGAAAGAATTATCCAACTTCTCAAAAGTGGGAAAGTTGTAATATCGCTTATCTATAATTTCATTCTCTTTGATGATTGTTGAAAATCCCTTTTCAATATAAAAATCAATATCCGCCTTTTCAATCAGGTCAAAAAGTTGCTGAATGAATATTTCCGAATTCTTGTGGTAGAACTGACCGTAAATCCCAACTTTCATAAATTAAATATTAAGGTATTTGTTCAAATAGTCTGAACGTTCTTTTAGGTTTTGAAGAAATCTGTCTTCTTCGTGCTCACTGATAATCTTATAATCGTAACGTCTAAAAGTTTGTAGGATTTCACTCATCAGAGACTGTCCGATTTTTATGGTGATTTGTACTATGTCATCTGATAAGTTACTGATATAAGAACCATAAATCTTTCCGTCATTTGATTCTACAATCTGACTGATTTCACTAAAAGAATAATCCTTTACGCCTTTTTCAACAACAATTATATTCCCTTCCTCTCCAAAGAAAGGAGCTTTTTCTATAACAGCCATGATATCAATCAATTCGAAATAACCCAAGTAAGCATTGGTCTCTTCTTCTAAAACAGGGAGCAAATTAGTATCATTTGCCGCAAAAATCCGAAGGATGTTTAAAAGAGATTCGTTTTCCTTGACAAAAAAAGGAGTCAAAGTATATAAATAATCTTCCAGCGTCTTTTCAGAATCAAAACAACGCACATCGGTTTCGGAAATGCTTCCAATATAAATGCCATCTCTTGCTACGGGCAAGTGAGAATAAGTCAAGTTGGCAAAAATCTTCTTTAAGGATTTGATCTTTTGCGTAACAGGTTGGATGCTTACATCGTTTATAATAATATCTGACAAACTCATTTTCTTAAATGTTTCCGACAAATTAAACAAAAATTCCTGCAATAACCTTTTATCCTTTGTATTTTTGGCAATTATTTAATTCTAAATAAATTACTATGACTAATTTAAGTGTCAATATCAATAAGGTAGCCACCATCCGAAATGCTCGAGGTGGGAATGTGCCCGACGTAATTGAAGCCGCAAAGAGGATTGAAGGTTTTGGAGCCGAAGGGATTACCGTTCATCCACGTCCGGATGAAAGACATATCCGTTATGACGACGTAAAGGCATTAAAACCGATTATAAAAACTGAATTTAATATTGAAGGAAACCCGATTCCTCAGTTTATGGAATTGGTGCTGGCCAATAAACCCACGCAAGTGACTTTAGTGCCGGATTCTGAAGATGTGTTGACTTCAAATGCGGGCTGGGATACTATTAAACACACAGATTATTTGTTTGATGTCATTCGGGAATTTAAAAGTCATGGAATTCGAACTTCAATTTTTGTAGATCCCGATCCGAAAATAATTCAAGCAGCCGCTAAAACCGGAACAGATAGAATAGAGCTGTACACTGAAAAATATGCTGTAGAATATGCCAAAGGAAATCCCGATGCAGCAAAAATTTATGCACACTGTGCTAAAGTAGCCGTAGATTCCGGACTGCAAGTGAACGCCGGACACGATTTGTCCTTGGATAATATTCGGTTTTTTAAAGAAAATGTCCCTCACCTTTCCGAAGTTTCTATCGGTCATGCGTTAATTTCCGAAGCGCTTTATGAGGGATTTGAAAAAGTTATTTTGAAGTATTTAGCATTCTTAAGAGATTAAATTATGAAACTGTATTCAAACGTTATAGGAGAAGAAGGAAAGCCGTTATTGATTCTTCACGGACTTTTTGGAATGGGAGATAACTGGAAAACCCTGGGCACCAAATTTGCCGAAGAAGGTGGACTTCAAGTGCATCTTATCGATCAACGCAACCATGGAAGAAGTCCGCATGCCGATAAATTTAGTTATGAAATAATGGCTGAGGACATAGAGGAATATTGCGCAGAACACAATTTAGAAAAAGTGGTTGTTATCGGACATTCCATGGGAGGCAAAGTAGCGATGCAATTAGCTGCTGAAAAACCGGAGTTGGTAGAAGCACTGATTGTAGTTGATATTGCTCCAAAGTCATATCCACCCCATCACGATGTTATTTTTGACGGACTTTCTGCACTTTATGAACAAGAATTAACCTCAAGAACTGAAGCCGATGAAAAACTAAAACCTTACATCCATAATTGGAGCGTAAGACAATTCTTGCTTAAAAACTTATACTGGAAAGAAAAAGGCAAACTTGCTTTTAGAATGAATTTCCCTGTGCTAAAAAAGAAGTATGAAAAAGTGACCGCTTCTATTGCAGAAGATGCGCTATATGAAGGACCGACCTTTTTTATTAAAGGAGAAAAATCGGGATATATCAAATCAGAAGATAGAAACTTATTGAAAAAACACTTTCCTAAAAGTCAACTGTTGACCCTAAAAGATACTGACCACTGGGTGCACGCAGAAAAACCGGAAGACTTTTTTAAAGCAGTAATCGGATTTTTAAGATTTAATAAATTATGCAAATAAATGTATAAACCTACTTCGATATGTCAAAATTTAAAAGTATCTTTGCCGCCGGTAGAAAAACTACCTGTACATAATAATCATTGAAATAATATTGGCATGTATTTGACAAAAGAAGAAAAAAACCAACTCTTTGCCAAACACGGCAAAAGTGAAAAAGACACCGGCTCTGCTGAGGGACAAATTGCATTGTTCACAGCAAGAATTGGCCACATTTCCAATCACCTAAAAAATAATCCGAAAGACTTTAACTCCGAAAGAGCTTTGGTCAGCATGGTAGGGAAGCGTCGTCGATTGTTAGATTATCTTATCAAAACGGATATTTTACGTTATAGAGCCATCATTAAAGAATTAGATTTAAGAAGATAAAGTTTATAAGGGGTGATTTTTTTTTCACCCTTTTTTTCTGGAATAAATAATTAGTAAATAAGAGTTATTCTCGGAAGTAACGATTGAAAAATTCGTTCTTTATTACAACTTCCGAATATGAAAAAATATTTCTTACGTTTAAAAAACAACGAAAATAGAATTTGGATTTCCCAATTAAATGGACCATCTTCATTGGCCGATTTTCCCCATACACACAACACAACCCCGGCCGTCGGGTAAAAACGGGTAATTTAAAATTAATTAAATTGAAAATATTATGAAACCAAAAGTGTTTACCGAAACCATAGATATGGGTGACGGCAGAGAAATTATATTAGAAACCGGAAAATTAGCAAAACAAGCTCATGGCTCTGTTGTGGTCAAAATGGGTGATACGGTGTTGCTTTGTACTGTAGTTTCAAGCTACGAGAAGAGTAACTTGCCTTTCTTTCCCTTAACAGTAGATTATAGAGAGAAGTTTTCTGCAGCCGGACGTTTTCCTGGCGGATATTTTAAAAGAGAAGGAAGACCAAGTAATGAGGAAATTCTCTCCATGCGGCTGGTAGATCGAGTATTAAGACCATTATTCCCCGAAGATTATAAGTTCGAAACACAAGTGATGATTCAGTTGATGTCTCACGATGAAGAAGTTTCAGCTGATTCATTGGCGGGATTAGCAGCTTCTACGGCAATTCAACTTTCAGATATTCCATTTGAATGCCCTATTTCCGAGGTGCGTGTAGTTCGTATAGCCGGAGAATATGTTGTCAATCCGGGACCGGAAGCCATTGAAAAAGCCGATATAGATATGATGATTGGAGCCTCCGAAGAGAGCGTAACCATGGTAGAAGGAGAAATGGATGAAGTTTCTGAAGAAGAAATGATGGAAGTGATCAAAATTGGTCACGAAGCGATAAAAAAACAAATTGAAGCACAAGTAAAATTAGCGGAGGCAGTAGGGAAAAAAGCTCCACGTGAATACGAAGGGGTTACCGATGACGAAGAGTTGCAAAAACAAATCTTCGACAAAGCTTATGATAAATGCTACGAAATTGCTAAACGTGGCTCTTATAAAAAAGAACGTTCTGATGCTTTTACAGCGGTGAAAGAAGAAATTAAAGCCGAATTCTCAGAAGAGGAATTGGAGGAAAAAGATAAAATGATTTCCAGATATTTTAAAGAAGCCTACCAAAAAGCCGTTCGCGATTTAATCTTGAAAGAAAACATTCGACTGGATGGTCGTAGGACAACAGATATTAGAGATATTTCCTGTGAGGTGAATTTCTTGCCTTCCCCACACGGCTCGGCATTGTTTACACGTGGAGAAACACAAGCGTTGGCAACAACCACTTTAGGAACTTCCCGTGAAGCCAATAGAATTGATTTGGCTACAAGACAGGACGAAGAACGATTTTATTTGCACTATAACTTCCCGCCGTTTAGTACCGGAGAAGCTTATCCAATTAGAGGAACTTCCAGAAGAGAAATCGGACACGGACACTTGGCGCAACGTGCATTAAACGTAATGATGCCTGATGACTCTCCTTATACTGTTCGAGTGGTCTCTGAAGTGTTAGAGTCCAATGGTTCTTCCTCTATGGCAACTGTTTGTGCCGGATCAATGGCGATGATGGATGCAGGCGTGAAATTGAAAAAACCGGTGTCGGGAATCGCTATGGGATTGATTGCTCAAGAAGATGACTATGCTGTGCTGTCCGATATTCTTGGAGATGAAGATGCTTTCGGAGATATGGACTTTAAAATTACCGGAACAAAAGATGGAATCACCGCATGTCAAATGGATATCAAGGTGAAAGGACTGTCTTATGAGGTAATGGCAAATGCGTTGAAACAAGCGCGTGAAGGACGTTTGCACATCCTTGATAAAATGGCAGAAGCAATTACTGAATATCGTGAAACCGTAAAAGAACATGCGCCTAAAATTATCACCAGAACTATTCCTGGAGATTATATCGGTTCATTGATTGGACCGGGTGGAAAAACTATTCAGGAATTACAAGAACTTTCCGAAACGGAAATTGTGATTAATGAAAATGATGACGGTGATGGAATTGTCGAAATCCTTGGAACCAACCAAGAAGGCATTGATATGGTGATGAAAAAAATCGACGCGATTACATTTGAACCGCAAAAAGGAAGTATTTATGAAGTGAAAGTTGTAAAGATGCTTGACTTCGGTGCTGTAGTTGAATATGTAGAAGCACCCGGGAAAGAAACCTTATTGCATATTTCTGAATTGGCGTGGGAACGCACAGAAAATGTAAAAGATGTGGTCAATATGGGCGATATTATCGATGTGAAATACTTTGGTTATGATCCGAGAACCAAAAAGGAAAAAATATCTTTAAAAGCATTAACACCAAGACCTGAAAGGAATTAACACGGTTCTGAAGGATGTAAATAAAAGCTTCATTGTTAACTCAATGAGGCTTTTTTGTTTTAATCAATACCGATTTGTAAAAGATGCTGGATTCAATGCATAATAAGACATATCAATAATCTCAAAGTGTTTTTATGATTTGGGCGTGCCCCCGGTTTAGCAGTAAAAAAGCATGTCCTCTAAACGATTAAAGATTTATATCACCAACAATTTTTTCATTTTCAAAATCCGGGGTCGGGCTTTCCGCTATATCTTTTTTTAATAATCCTTCAGCTTCGTAAAAACTAAGCCCCTAAAACAAAATCCCCATTTCAAAACCAGTTGATTTCCAAAAAAAGGATGCCGCTGCAATCCCTCACGCGGGAAGACTGTGAGGAGGTAAAATTGTGAACAAGTAAACGAGTGAACAAGTGAACCTCCTGTTTTCGTCATTGCAACACCCTAAAAGTTTTTTGCTATAATTTGGCATAGATGAGTTTGTTCTTCGTCCATTTTTAACAATTGTGTCTTCTCATAACCCGAATCAGGCAATCGATAGGTTACTTGATAAATAGTGTGTGTAATCTCACTTGCTTTCTTGAGCGAAATATCTGAATTCTCAGCTTTTAGGATTCTTTCCAATTCCTTGTAAATTGTATATGCCGTAAACGAAATGCAGATATGAGCTTCTATTCGATGCCTCAAGCGATGATAAATGGGTCGAATACGTAAATCGGTCTTGGACATTCTAAAAGCTTTTTCAATATGCCATAAATTATTGTAGTTGTCCAATATTTTCTGGTTTGAAAGCTTGGTATTAGTTATATACCCCTTTAAACCATCCCAAACAGCATCGGCCTTATATTTTTCATAGTCGATGTTAATCCGGACTTCGCCTTCCATGTTCAAATACTTGTTGTACCCTCTATTATTGATATTTGACTTGGTCAGTTTACCAGATTTCAACCGCTTTTCTAATCGTTTAAGCTCTCTTTCCCTGTTGTAACCATCCTTTTTGGCTCTTTTATCCGAATAGTGGATAATCAAACGACGTTTTCTGATAACTCCTTCATTATCAATTGTTTCTTTATCTTGCCAATAAAAATTATTCTGACCAAAATTGTGTTTCTTGATTTGGGATTGGGTTCTCGCATCCTCATTTTTTATCCTAGCACCTAGAATAAATTTATAGCCATTATTCTCCAATGCCAGTAGATTGGTTTTGGACAATAAACCCGAATCGGCAATGACAATTGGTTTGTTCAGCGAAAACTTGCTTTGCATTTTTTCCAAAAACGGAATAAGGGTATGTCCTTCATAAGTATTTCCTTCAAAAATATCATAACCTATTGCATAGCCACCCAAACCCACTAAAAGTCCTATAAATATTTGTGGATTGCTGTGTTTTCCATCTTTTGAGAATCCTGTTTTGCGTAAATCGTCTTCATCCGAAGCCTCGAAATAAAGTGTGGTCATATCATAGAAGACAATGCTCAAATCTCCTTTCAAGACTTTCTTGGTATACTCAAAGGCAATTTGTTGAACCTGTTCCTTAAGATCATTATTGAGTTTATCCAAGAAGCGGTATATTTTATTGACATCGATGGATTTGCCCTGATAACGATATAAATATTCACTGGTTTTTAGTTTGCTCAACGGAAAGGCCAATCGTGCAATCACAATGTTTTTGAACATAGGCTCATTTAATGAGATAAAACCTATACTATCATAGATTTTTCCAAAAATCAACTCCGGCCCCACGGTTTTGATATCCGCATTTCTAAGAAGGGCAATTGCTCCGATAATTTTTTCATCCAAAGAGGATGTAAACAAAGAAGGTTGTCTTCTGATTTTTTCAAGTTCCTGTTTAGCCTTTATTTTTAGACCGTCAATTTCTTGCCGCGTTGTGGCGCAACCTACAGTCCTGACTACTTTATACTTGCCCGAACTCTTGCTAATTATCTGAATACTAACGCTTCCCGAGCGATTTTTCACCTCACGAATAAACATAAATAAAAGGTTGCAACACCCAAAAATACATAAAAAACAGTATAATTAATTGATTATCTATGACTTATGTTGGGTGTTGCAAAAAAGTGACGAAAACAGGAAAAGGATGCCGCTGCAATCCCTCACGCGGGAAGACTGTGAGGAGGTAAAATTGTGAACAAGTAAACGAGTGAACAAGTGAACCTGTTGGCGATTCGAAAGAAGGCGGAAATATCCCCACCCTTCAAGCGGCTCCACGCCCTTGCAGAATTTCTTAAAGTTATTCCAGCTCTGCTCATCACGTAATGCAAGGATTATGAAAAAGGAAACTCAGTCCAACCCTTCAAGCGGCTCCACGCCCTTGAAGGGTTTTTTCGATATTCAAGCCCTTGCAAGGTTTTTTCGTCATTCAGATTTATCGGTGCTTTTTCTTGAAGTCAATTTGCGTTTTCTTATGAATTGATAGTATGACTCACGCAAAGGAAACAGCCAACCCTTCAAGCGGCTCCACGCCCTTGAAGGGCTTTCTGTTTGCTATGCACGTTCATTATCTATAGGGTTAAAGTCCCGAACGGGCTTATTTTGACGAGAACCGTTAGTTGAGGGCAAGGGTGTCTACCGTGAGGTAGAATCTGAAAGAAGCCTAAAACAAAAGTTAGTACCAACGAATAGGAACTGTATATTAAGGCTTGCCGAGAGGGTAACGTGGCAGCGAACACGGAAGCCCTAAAGTCGTTCGTAATCTCGGGTAGTAGATGCAGTGGTAATAGCGGGAAGATAATGAACTTAACATAGGAGGTCTTTAAGGCGAGAGCCTTAAAGAAGTCAGCCGATACCATAGTACCGTTTTAACTATTGAGTAACGCCAATATAGGGAAGGGTTGAATTTTCAATCAAGGAGCAGTAGCTCTATAAACTGTAACAACCATTATGAAGCCAGGAAAATACGATAACTTTCAGATGAGTCTTTTTGACGAATGGGAGCGTAGCCAGACGGTGAAAGGCACTGACGTATTCAGTGTTGACAACGGTCAGGTACGGCGTGAGTGGTTGTCAGGGTGTAGAGAAGAACGAGCCTTGACGCAAGATTTATTAAGTAAGATAGCGGACTTAAAGAATCTTGAATCCGCATTGCGGAAAGTAATTACTAACAAAGGGAGTGCAGGCATTGATGGGATGAAAGTTGAGGAACTCAAAGAGTGGTTTAACAACCATTATCGGGAACTTCAAACCCAGTTACTGTCAGGCACATACCAAGTTACGGCAGTTAGAGAGGTCTTAATAAATAAGTCTAAAGGCGGAAAACGCAAATTAGGTATTCCCACAGTCAAAGACCGCTTGGTACAACAAGCAATAAGTCAAGTTTTATCTAAACGCTATGAGCCTATATTTTCGGACCATAGCTATGGATTTCGTCCGCAGAGAAATGCACATCAAGCATTGCAAGAAGCGGGTGAATATGTAGCAGAAGGGAGAAATTGGGTAATAGATATAGACTTGGCAAAATTCTTTGATGAAGTAAACCACGACCGTTTGATTTGGCAATTAAGCACTCGCATCGGAGATGAGCGAGTAATAAAACTGATAGGTCGTTTTCTTCGTGCAGGAATACTACACGGAGGAATAACCAATCAGCGAGTGAAAGGAACACCGCAAGGCAGTCCATTATCACCTTTATTGTCCAATATAGTTTTAGACGAGTTGGACAAGGAGTTAGAGCGAAGAGGACACCGTTTTGTGCGCTATGCAGATGACCTTATTGTAATGGTTGGAAGCAAATTAGCGGCAGACCGAGTGATGAACAGTCTTACTGGATTTATAGAAAACCGAATGCGGTTGAAAGTAAATACAGACAAGAGTCAAATTGTTCGGCCTTACAAGCTCAATTTCCTTGGTCACAGTATTTTATCTGATGGTAATTTAGGTTTATCTCGAGCAAGCGAACAACGCTTCAAGAGAAAACTAAAATTGCTTACCAAACGTAATCGAGGCATAAGCTTCGGACAATTGATAAGTGAATTAAATTCCATTTTACGCGGTTGGCTTAACTATTTTAAAAATGCGAAGATGCGAAGTCGTCTTCGGGATTTAGAAGGTTGGCTAAGACGTAGATTAAGATGCTATCGTTTAAAACAATGCAAACGAGCGTGGAGCATAGCTAAGTTTTTGAATAAGTTAGAAGTTCCTTGGAAACGAAGCTGGACAACAGCCGGAAGTTCCAAAGGATGGTATCGATTATCACTGACTAACGCAGCTCACGAGGGAATGAACCTTAAGTGGTTCAATAAGATAGGACTATATAATCTAACCGCCAATTACTGTTAAACATTGAGAAAACCGCCTAATACGAGAAACGTATGTTGGGTGGTGTGAGAGGACAGCAAAGTCGGAAATTATCCGCCTTTGCTTCCTACTCGAT
>Ga0079225_10000235_pt1 | contig 29539 bp, 26 predicted proteins | sample Poulit2012_FD_76344 | JGI IMG/M metagenome (GOLD analysis project Ga0079225, IMG submission 76344) | Agricultural soil microbial communities from Georgia to study Nitrogen management - Poultry litter 2012 | ecosystem: Environmental > Terrestrial > Soil > Agricultural land | place: USA: Georgia... | reverse complement strand
GGACGAGGGCGAGACCCGACCCGAACCCTTCGGGCCGCTCCACGTGTCGCCGGATGCGGCACGCGAAGACGTTGTCTACTGAGCCGGTCGGGTCCGACCTCGTCTCACCTCGCGCCGACGGGTTCTCGGACTCTGGCTGGGCGACTGCGACCGTCGACCTGGCTTCGGTGACCCGGTGCGAGGTCACGCGGTGATCCCGGTCCCAGAGCCCGCCATGAGCGATGAACCCTGACGGTGTCCGGTGGTGGACACCAAGGAGCCTGGTTCCTTCATCGCGAGGTGTCAAGCAGCGCTATGACCTGCACAGATGGCGTGTCTGTGCAGGTCAGCACGGCCCCTGTCAGCGTGGTTCTCGCAGAACTTCTCCCGTGCCCTCGGCGTGTCTGTCACCGACACGCCGACGGTTCACGGTACGGAACGTGGGCCGGCCCTGTATCGGTCACCGTATCCACTCGGAGTTGCCTTGATATGGCATCAACTGTGGCATCAACGTGCCCTCCCCCGCGGTGCACGCGCCACGGGCGGAACGCTTGCACGGAAGCCTACGGCAGAACCTCCGATAAGCAAGAGAATATGTTGTTTGATTGGCTACAATCGAAAACTGATACTGTCCGCGTCGCGATACGGCGCGATGTCTACGTCACGGGAGGTCGGCTCATGAGTGCAACGACGGAGACTTCGGTGTCCGTTGCGCGCGATGGGGATGGAGGCAGCGCCACATCGGGCGCGTCGGTCGCCGCATCGGATGTCCACGATGTGCTCGGTCAGCATCTGCTGACGGACGGTTTCAAGCTCGTATTCGACCCCACGGCAAGCAGCGGAAGTTGGCTCGTCGATGCTCGTACCGGGCAGCGCTATCTGGACATGTACACCTTCTTCGCCTCGGCACCGTTGGGCTGCAACCCGCCAGGGGTCGTCGAGGACGCCGCGTTCATGGCGTTGCTGGGCGAGGTGGCGGCGAACAAGCCCGCCAACTCCGACGTTTACTCGTCCCACCTGGCCGAGTTCGCCGAGACCTTCTCGCGTGTTCTCGGCGACCCCGACCTGCCGCACCTGTTCTTCGTCGAGGGCGGCGCACTTGCAGTCGAGAACGCGCTGAAGACCGCGTTCGACTGGAAAAGTCGGCAGAATGAGGCGGCCGGCCGGGGTGCGTCGCTGGGCACACAGATCATGCACTTCACCAAGGCCTTCCACGGGCGCAGCGGGTACACGATGTCGTTGACCAACACCGAACCCGGCAAGACGGCCCGCTACCCCAAGTTCGACTGGCCTCGCATCGACGTGCCCGCCCTGCGGTTCCCGGTCGAGGAGCACCTCGACGACGTCCGCGCCGCCGAGGAGCGAGCGCTGGAGCAGGTACGGGCCGCGTTCGCGGCACGTCCGCACGATGTGGCGGCCTTCATCACCGAGCCGATCCAAGGCGAAGGCGGCGACAACCACATGCGCGCCGAGTTCCTGCAGGCACTGCAGCAGTTGGTACACGAGCACGACGCCCTGTTCATCGTCGACGAGGTCCAGACCGGCGCCGGAACCACCGGAACGGCCTGGGCCTACCAGCAACTGGGACTGCGCCCTGACATCGTCGCCTTCTCCAAGAAGGTCCAGGTCGGCGGCATCATGGCCGGCCGCCGGGTGGACGAGGTCCCCGAGAATGTGTTCGCCGTCTCCGGCCGGATCAACTCCACCTGGGGAGGCGGACTGGTGGACATGGTCCGTTCTCGGCGACTGCTGGAGATCATCGAGTCTGACGGGCTGATCGAGCAGGCTGCATCCAAGGGACAGCACTTCCTGCACGCCTTGCAACGGGTCGCCGACGCAGCGCCCGGTGCACTCAGCAACGTACGCGGACGCGGGCTCATGCTCGCCGTCGACCTACCCGACACCGCCACCCGCAACGACGTGCTCACTCGACTCCGCGAAGAGGAGCACGTGATCGTGCTGCCCAGCGGGGAGCGGGCGATCCGATTCCGGCCCGCGCTGTCGGTCACCGAGGATGAGATGGACCTGGTCGCCGACGCCCTGGCACGCGTGGTGAGCGCGCGTGGATAGCATGCGGTGATGGTGGGAACCAGCTCCCCGGTCGTGGCGCTGCAAGAGGCGTTGCGCACCGGGATCCAGGATCTGTCTCATCAGCCCGGTCCATACAGCGCCGCGGGCATCGTCGGCCGGCCATCGGTGACCGACCTCTGGGAGTTGTTCGACGCCCAGGTCACCAGCCGGCACCTCGACGTCGTCGCCCGTGACCTACAAGCAGCCGGGCGTGGCTTCTACACGATCGGCTCGGCCGGCCACGAGGGCAACGGCGTGCTCGCGCGCACGTTGCGACCAAGCGACCCGGCGCTGCTGCACTATCGTTCGGGTGCCTTCTACTGCGCTCGTGCGGGACAGGTCACCGGCAGCACACCGGTTCGCGACATCCTGCAAGGACTGATGGGCGCGGCCGAGGAACCGATCGCCGGTGGGCGGCACAAGGTGTTCGGGCGGGCCGAGTTGAACATCATTCCGCAGACCTCGACGATCGCCTCTCACCTGCCGCGCGCCGTCGGTCTGGCGATGTCCGCACACCGGGCACGACGTGTGGGAGTCACCCCGCCGTGGCCGGCGGACGCGGTGGTGGTGTGCTCGTTCGGCGACGCGTCGGTGAACCACTCGACGGCCGTCGGGGCTATCAACGCCGCCGTCAATGCGGCACACCGCGGGCTGCCGGTATCGCTGTTGCTGGTCTGCGAGGACAACGGCCTGGGGATATCGGTGCCCACACCCCGGGATTGGATTGCCACGACCTACGGGGATCGGAGCGGGCTGGACTACGTTCGAGCCGACGGGTCGGATCCCGTCGGCGCCTTGAGCGCGATCTCCGCGGCCGTCGACCAGGTCCGATCGGCGACACGGCCGTTGTTCCTGCACCTGGACACCGTTCGCTTCCTCGGGCACGCCGGCAGCGACGCCGAGATCAGCTACCGCACCCCGAGCCAGATCTCCGCGGAGTACGTCCGGGATCCGATCCTCGGCACGGCGCGCGCGCTCGTCACACTCGGCGGCGTGGCCGCCGAGGATGTCCTCGCCCGGCACGACCTGGTCTGCTCCGAGGTCGAGAAGGAGGCAGCGGCACTCGAGGGTGCACCAACCTTGCAGACGGGCGCGCAGATTATGGCGCCGCTGTCGCCTCGTAGCCCCGACCAGGTGGCCGCAGCCGCCGCGGAACTCGCGCCCACCGCCGAGGTGTCACCCGAGGCCACATCTGCGGGCACTCCCCACCCCGCTCACCCAGGGACCCTGGCCGAGAACATCAACCAGGCGCTGTCCACGGCGCTCAGCCACGACCCGCGCGTGCTGGTCTTTGGCGAGGATGTCGGCCGCAAGGGCGGGGTGTATGGCGTGACCCGCGGGTTGCAGCGCACCTACGGTGCGGCGCGCGTATTCGACACCATCCTGGACGAGCAGTCGATCCTGGGCCTGGGGCTGGGTGCCGGGCTGAACGGGCTACTGCCCGTGCCCGAGATCCAGTACCTCGCCTACCTGCACAATGCGGAGGACCAACTGCGTGGTGAGGCGGCGTCGCTGTCGTTCTTCTCCAACGCCCAGTACCGCAATCCCATGGTGGTGCGCGTCGCGGGTCTGGCCTACCAACGCGGTTTCGGCGGGCACTTCCACAACGACAACGGCCTGGGTGTGCTCCGCGACATCCCGGGATTGGTCGTGGCCGTTCCCGCCCATCCCGGCGATGCCGCTCCCCTGCTGCGTACCTGCCTGGCTGCGGCCGCCACGGACGGCACCGTCTCGGTCCTGCTCGAACCGATCGCCCTGTATCACCAGCGGGACCTGTATGCCGATGGCGACGACGGCTGGCTCGGCGCTGACTCCGGTGAACATGTGCCGATCGGGACCGCGCGAGTACACGGATCCGGTGCCGACGTCACGATCATCACCTTCGGCAACGGGGTGCGGATGAGCCTGCGGGTGGCCCAGCGACTGGCGGCCCAGGGTGTGGGAGCGCAGGTCGTGGACTTGCGCTGGCTGTCCCCGCTGCCGGTCGAGGACATCCTGCGAGCGGCCGACCGCACCGGACGGGTCGTCGTTGCCGACGAGACCCGCCATTCCGGTGGAGTGGGTGAAGGTGTGCTGACCGCGCTGGTCGAGGCCGGTTACACCGGCCGCATGACCCGGGTCAGCAGTGCTGACACCTTCATCCCGCTGGGAACGGCTGCCTCCGCCGTGCTGCTCAGCGAAGACGACATCGAGCGGGCCACGCTGGCTCTGGCCCACACCTGACAAGCCACACCTGACCAGCCACATCTGACCAGAAGGAGCTGACTCGTGCCTGGAACCTCGCCGCTGGACCTGTTGCAGATCGACCATCTGCTCGACGACGAAGAACAGGCCATCCAGAAGACCGTGGCCAGGTTCGTCGACGATCGGGTGCGCCCACACGTGGCCCAGTGGTACGAGGAGGGCCAGGTCGAGCAGATCCCGGACCTCGCGCGTCAGGCCGGTGATCTCGGACTGCTTGGTATGCATCTCGAGGGCTATGGCTGCGCGGGGACCAACGCGGTGTCCTACGGCCTGGCGTGCCTGGAACTCGAGGCCGGGGACTCCGGGGTGCGCAGCCTCGTCTCGGTCCAGGGGTCGTTGGCGATGTTCGCGATCTGGAAGTTCGGTTCGGAAGAGCAAAAGCAGCGCTGGCTCCCGGGCATGGCTGCCGGCGAGCTCATCGGCTGCTTCGGCCTGACCGAGCCGGATGCCGGTTCGGACCCGGCCAGCATGCGTACCAGTGCGCGCTGGGACAGCACTGCTTCGCAGTGGGTGCTCAACGGCACCAAGATGTGGATCACCAATGGGTCGGTGGCCGACGTCGCCGTCGTCTGGGCACAGACCGACGACGGGGTCCGCGGTTTCGTCGTCCCGACGGACACACCGGGTTTCACCGCGCCGGCCATGACCGGCAAGCTCTCGCTGCGCGCTTCGGTGACCAGCGAGCTCGTGCTGGACGGTGTGCGCTTGGCCGACGACGCGCGGTTGCCGGAGGTCAGTAGCCTGCGTGGCCCGCTGTCGTGTCTGAACGAGGCGCGGTTCGGGATCGTCTTCGGGGCCTTGGGCGCGGCACGGGACTGCTTGCAGACCGCCCTGGAGTATGCGGAGAACCGTGAAGTGTTCGGCCGTCCGTTGGGCGCCTTCCAGCTCACCCAGGCCAAGCTTGCCGATATGAGCCTCGAGTTGCAGAAGGGCTTCCTGCTCGCGTTGCACCTGGGCCGGTTGAAGGACGAGGACCGGTTGGACCCGCGTCAGGTCAGCCTGGGCAAGCTGAACAATGTGCGGGAGGCTCTGCAGATCGCCCGGGAGTGCCGTACGATCCTCGCGGCCAACGGGATCACGCTGGAGTACCCGGTGCTGCGCCACGCCAACAACCTGGAGTCCGTGCTGACCTATGAGGGCACCTCCGAGGTGCACCAACTGGTGATCGGACAGGCGTTGACCGGGCACCCCGCATTCGGCTGATCCTCGATCACTCCTATGTTGACTGCTCCGCCGACTACTCTGGCGGCGGGCGGTCCTCGTACGGCGTGGACAGCACGAACGTCGTCTGGGTCGACACATTGGCCGCGGCGCGGATCCGGGCCAGCAGGTCCTCCAAGTCGGTCGGCCGCGCCACGCGGACCTTGAGGATGTACGCCTCGTCCCCGGCGACGGAGTGGCACGCCTCCACCTCGTCGACGTGCGCCAACCGGGCAGGAGCGTCGTCGGGCTGACTGGGATCCAGTGGCTTGATGGAGACGAACGCCGTGATCGGCAGCCCGAGCGCCTCGTAGTCCACGCGTGCGGAGTAACCGGAGATCACACCCCGCTCCTCGAGCCGACGGACGCGCTGGTGCACCGCCGAGGTGGACAGCCCCGTGGCCTTGCCCAACGCGGTGTAGCTCATCCGGCCGTCCCGGACGAGCAGGTTCACCAACTGGCGGTCGATGTCCTCCACGACTGCAGCCTAAAGCCTCAGTCCTGCAGCCACTGACGCCGGCGCTTCGCGGAAGCCTTCTTCCAGACTCCGGCGAAGGCGTGCTCGAGCGCTTGCGCGTGAGCCTGCTCCAGCGCGTGTAGCCGCCCGTAGGTGAACGTGGGTTCACCGGCACTGTGTGCTGCCTCGGCCGCCCTGCGCAGCAGGTCACGCACCACGACGCTGTCGTGGTGGTCACCGAGTAGGTCCTGCATCGACTCCATGCCCGTGGCGAACTTCTTGGCCGGCTTGCCAGCCGTCGGGCGAAGTGCCTCTGCGGCATAGCGGGCCTTCTTGGCGTCCTTGCGGGCCTCGTGCAACTGATGGTCTCGCTCGTCGGAGGTCGCCGCATGGTCGACCGAGCGGAGCCTGCGGCGCATTTTCGTGAAGCGCTGTCGCACCAGCCCGGGCAGTGCGTCCTCAGCTCGTCTCGGTGCCTGATCGGTCCATGGTGGATCGGTCACCAGCGTGTCGAGTGCATCGAGCAGCCGTAGATACCGGCCACTGTCGAGCGCACTGGTAACGCCGGCGTGCGCCGAGCGGTACTTCTCGTTCTGCTCCCGGGTGACCCGCCGCTTGATGGGTCCGACCACCAGCTCGGCCGGCTGTTCCTCGATCATCGTGCGCAGCCGGTCCCGCTTCACCTCGGCGTCGCGGGCTGCGCCCAGCAGGTCGGCCAACCACTTCAGCTCCGCCCGCAGCGGCTCGGTTCGGTTCCGATCGAACAACGGCCGGAACGTGCCGAGCGTGCTCCGCAGCCGACGTGTGGCCACCCGCATCTTGTGCACCGAGTCCGGCCGGTCACCGCGGACCAACGGGTCCTGGGAGATCAGCTCGGACACATGTGTGCGCAGATACGTCAGGACGACGCCTCCGGCCGAGCCCTTCGGGCTCGGCGATTCCGGCTCCTCGTGGGCGACCGCAGGTAGCCGTCCTTGCAGTGCCCGGGCCAGCTTCGACGACCCCGTTGCCGGCACGCCACCGGCACCGGTAATCCGCTCCTCGAGAGTTTTGAGAAGGGCACGATCACCGGTGGCAAGCTCGACGTCCCACTCCCGCCAGGCCATGGGCGCTGGGTCGTTCGCATCCGGTCCACCGAGGGCCTGCACGGTGACGGCGTCGTCACGGAACTCGGCCAGGACGGCGCCGTCGTCGTCGAGCAGCCGATGCACTCTACGGTGCGTGCTGAGCTGCGCAACGGGCGCGAGTGACCGGTCTCTGACGATCGCCCGCACCTGCCCGCGTAGCACCTTGGGCACGGTTCTCGTGGCCCGTCCGAGGGGTACCCGCACCTCCTCACGCTCGCCGTCGCGGTCCGGGCGCTTCAGGTGCCAACCAGCATCGTCGCCCCCAGTGCGGCGCCGCAACGTGTTCCGCGCCGACGTCAGCGTCAGCTCCGGGGTGTCGTAGTACATCGCCTCCAGCCACTGCTCGTCCGACGCGGTGCTCGTCACTCCGGGCACCTCGTGCAATGCCGGGAGTGCGTGATCCGGGGAGACGTCGTACTTACGCTCAATCTCCATATACGTGAGATCCCCTAGCCGTCAGACATCCACGACGATGAGCTCGCGCGGGCAGTGGTTGAGCCGTTCGGCGCCGTCGTCTGTGGCCACGACGATGTCCTCGATCCGGGCGCCGTAGCGTCCCGGGACGTAGAAGCCGGGCTCGATGGAAAAGGCCATACCCGGCTCCAGCACGGCCGTGTTGCCCGAGACCAAGTACGGCTCCTCATGCGTGGACAGGCCGATGCCGTGTCCGGTGCGATGAATGAAGTACTCCCCCAGCCCGGCCTCGGTCAGCATGTCCCGTGCGACGGTATCCACGGATTCGGCGGTGACGCCGGGGCGGGCATGGTCGAATGCGGCCTGCTGGGCCTCTTGCAGTGTCTGGTAGTGGCGTAGGTACTCGGAGTCGGGTTCTCCGACGGCGTAGGTGCGGGTCGAGTCCGAGCAGTATCCGGCGGGTGTGGTGCCACCGATGTCGACGACGACGACGTCGCCGGGCTGGATGACCCGGTCGGAGAGGTCATGGTGCGGGCTTGCCCCGTTCGGGCCGGCGGCCACGATCACGAAGTCCACACTGACGTGTCCTGCCGCAAGAATGGCCGCCGAGATGTCTCCACCGACCTCGGCCTCCGTGCGGCCCGCGCATAGTAACTGCGGCACCTGCGCATGAACCTCGTCGATGGCTTGCCCGGCCACGCGTAGCGCATCGATCTCTGCGGGGTCCTTGCGCACTTGCAACTCGGCCAGTACCGGACCTGCGGGTCGCTGCGCCACCTCCGGCATGGTCTCGCGCAACCCCAGGACCGTGATCGCCCGCATCTGGTCGTCCAACCCCACCGTGCGGACTTCCGGCACGAGCGTGCTCACCAGCGACAGCGGATCCTCGGTCTCGGTCCAGTCCGCGATCTGGATGCCGAGGTCCCCGAGTGGCGACGCCTGGGCCACCGCCGTCTCCAGGGCGGGCACCACCAGCACCGGATCACCGTGTGCCGGCAACACCAGGCAGGTCAACCGCTCGCTGTAACGGGCGTCGAACCCGGTGAGGTAACGCAGCCCCGGACCGGGCGTGATGAGCAGGGCGTCCATACCCGCCTCGGCGGCGGTGTGCTGGGCCCGCTCGAGCCGCGTCGTCAGGTTCGTCGTCAGCACGGGAACGCTGGTCATCGGGCCTCCTTGATATGTGCGTGTTGTCCGCGAGCCTACGCGGGGCAGGCTGCGGCGTGGCGAGCCCGGCGTCGTCGTCGCTGGCATAGGCGAGTTCACGCTGAACCAGGCGTACAACCCTGGGCCAGCGGGTGCTAGCCACGTTAACGTGGCCAGCACGCCGCGACAGGTGGGGCGCGCGGACGGGTGCGGCTGTGGCTGGCGCGTGACAGACTCTGCATCTGTGGGAAGACTGCTGCTGCTGGACACCGCCTCGTTGTACTTCCGGGCCTTCTACGGCGTTCCGGACTCGATGCGCGCCCCCGACGGCACCCCCGTCAACGCTGTGCGCGGGCTGTTGGACTTCATCGGGCGCCTGGTGAGCGACCTCAGCCCAGAGCGGATGGTGGCCTGTATGGACGCCGACTGGCGCCCAGCCTTCCGGGTCGAGGCCCTTCCGTCCTACAAGGCGCACCGGCTGGCTGACGACGATGGCACCGAGGACGTCCCCGACGCGCTCGAAGTGCAGGTGCCGATCATCGTCGACGTGCTCGCGGCCCTGGGCATCGCCACCGTCGGCGTGCCGGGGTTCGAGGCAGATGACGTCATCGGCACCCTCGCCACGGCCGATCCAGGTCCGGTGGACATCGTCACCGGTGACCGAGACCTGTTCCAGCTGGTCGACGACTCCCGAGAGGTGCGGATCCTGTACACCGCTCGTGGCGTCGGGAAGCACGACGTCATCGACGAGGATGCGGTCCTGGAGCGCTACGGGATCCCCGGACGGGCCTACGCGGACTTCGCGACCCTGCGCGGCGATCCCAGCGACGGACTGCCCGGTGTGAAAGGCATCGGCGACAAGACTGCCGCGAGCCTGATCACCCGTTATTCGGACCTGCGAGGTGTGGTCGCCGCCGCCGCGGACCCGACCAGCGACTTGTCGACCACCATGCGACGAAGGATCACCGAGGCGGCCGACTACCTCACCGTCGCCCCCTCCGTCGTCCTGGTCCGCCCGGACGTGCCGCTGCCGGAGTTCGACCCGAGCATCCCGGTCACACCGCGCGACCCCGACGCACTGAACGCCCTCGACGAGCGTTGGGGTCTTGCCGGCTCGCTGCGTCGCGCAGTCGAGGCACTCCGCGAGTTGGCTGGTCGCCCGTAGCGAACGCGATGGGCGCGGTCCCAGTCAGCCGGGACGGGGTACCGCCGTCCGGGCAGCAGCAGGTTGAGCGCCACCGCGATGATCAGCAGGTCACGACGGTCCAGGTGGGCTTCCGCGAGAAGCCGTATACCCGCCGAGGCATGGCTGCGATGACAGCGGCAGACTTTGGTATGAGTCCGGCGAGGATCAGGAAGCCGGCACTAACCGAAACCACGAAACGACTCAATACCCCGGTGAAGGGAACGAGCCCCACGTTCTGCGCAAAAGTGGTGTTAGCGTCGTGAGACCGGCCACGAGAAGCGCCACTTGGATAAGAAACGCCGTCTCCCCGCTCGCGGCACCGATCACGCCAGCAAGAATTACTGGGATCGTCACGTTGCTGGCGACCATCACCAGGACGTGTTGTAGGCCCAGCGGGATCGCGCGTCGCAATGGCGGTCGGTCCTCGACCCCGTACACCACCTCGACGGTGCGGTCGCTCACTGGGCCTCCACTTCGGGAGTCCGCGCACGATTCCGGGGCAGGTGCCGGCGAGTAGGAATGTTATTCAACCTGAGTCACTGATTGGGCAGGACGCCAGGTCATGACGAACTTCGGCTGTAGCCGTCGGCACGTCGCACTCAGGCGAACTCGTAGTCCACCACGCCTCGACGCAGGGAGCGCACTGCCTCCCGTGCGCTCTTGCGTACGGTGGTCTCGTCGGCGGCCAGCGCGACCTGGTCGAGCAGGTCCACCAACTGGCGCACATTGCGCACGAAGTCACCGGCGGGCATACCGGACTCCTCCAGCACGGTGTGCAACTGGTCTCCCCGGGCCCAGCGCCAGGCGGCGAGCGCGAACCCGGAGTCGGGCTCGCGGAGAAAGTCCACTTGGTGGGCCGACTCGATCTCCTCCAACTCACCCCACAGCCGAGCCATGGCTCGCAATGTGTCCTGCACGGGTCCGGCGGGCAACGGGGGCGGCGAGGCGTCGTCGGGACGACGGGTCTCGAACGTCAGCGCCGACACACACGCGGCCAATTCCGTCGGGTCCAGCCCGTCCCACAACGACCTGCGCAGCGCTTCGGCGGCCACCAGGTCCAGTTCCCCGTACAGCCGCATCAGCCGGCGTCCATCGGCGGTGACCTGATCGCCGTCGAGGTACTCGAGATCGTCCAGTACGCCACAGACCCGATCGAACTGCCGAGCGATCGTGCCGGTACGCCGGTCCATTCGCCGCCGCAACTGCTCGTTGTCCCTCCTGAGCTTTTCCCACCGTTCAGCCCAGCGCATGTGTTGCTCACGCTCGTCGCACCCATGGCACGGGTGCGCACGCAACTGCTTGCGTAGCCGGGTGAGCTCGGGATCGTCGTTGGCTGCGGGCTCTGGACGTGGAGGCCGGCCGCCGCCGGCATCGGGCGCGACCCGTTCGTGCATAGCCGAGATGAGGTCGCGACGCGCCGAGGGCACCCGCGGGTTGAACGACTTCGGCACCCGCATCCGGTCTAGCGGCTCGACGGGGACCGGAAAGTCGGTCAGCGCGAGCCGGCGCAACTGGCGTCGACCGGTCACCACACTGGGCCGGGGCCCGTTGGATCCCCGCGCGGGTGTGCTGTGGTCGGGTTCGACGACGACGGCGAGCCCGGCGAACTTACCCGCCGGCACCCGGATGATGTCCCCGGTACGTAAGCGTTGCAGCGAGTCGATGGCGGCATCGCGACGACGAGCGGTGCTCTCCCGAGAGAGTTTCTTCTCGCGCTCGGAGATGGCCTGGCGGATCCGGTGGTACTCACCGAAATCACCGAGGTTGCAGGTCATCGCCTCCGCATAGCCGGTCATGGCCTCGCTCTGCTCGTGCAATCGGCGAGCCATGCCGACCACGCCGCGATCCGCTTGGAACTGCGCGAACGAGGACTCGAGCAGTTCCCGCGCATCCTCGCGGCCCATCGAGTCGACCAGGTTCACGGTCATGTTGTAAGAGGGCCGGAACGACGAGCGCAGCGGATACGTCCGCGTCGAGGCCAGCCCGGCCACCGCCATGGGGTCCAGATCGGGCTGCCACAGCACGACGGCATGGCCCTCGACGTCGATTCCGCGCCGCCCGGCCCGCCCGGTCAACTGGGTGTACTCCCCCGGGGTGATGTCGGCGTGGGTCTCACCGTTCCACTTCACCAGCCGCTCCAGGACGACGGTGCGCGCCGGCATGTTGATACCCAGCGCGAGTGTCTCCGTGGCGAACACCGCTCGCACCAGTCCCCGCACGAACAGGGTCTCGACGGTCTCCTTGAACGCCGGGAGCATACCGGCGTGATGCGCCGCGACACCGCGTTCGAGGCCGTCGACGAACTCGCGATACCCCAGGACCTCGAGGTCCTCCGGCGGGATGTCCGCGCAGCGCTCTGCCACAACCTGGCGAATCTCGGGCAACTCGTCGTCGTGGGTGAGTCGGATTCCCGCTCGCACACACTCGGTCACCGCGGCGTCGCATCCGGTCCGGCTGAACACGAAGGTGATGGCCGGCAGCAGGTCCTCGGCATCCAGCCGTTCGAGCACGGTGATGCGGTCCGGGGTGTGGTGGGTGCCGACCCGAGCGCCACGGTCACCCCGGTTCGGCGCTCCCCGCTGCGGACGGCGGCCCCGACGCTGGCCAGGGCGGTCCCGGAACCGACGGACCAGGTCCGGGTTCACCTGCTCGTGGGAGTCGTCGACGAACAGGTCATACAGCCGACGGCTGGTCATGACGTGCTGCCACAACGGGACGGGTCGGTGCTCCTCGACGATCACGTCCGTGTCCCCGCGCACCGTGGCCAACCACTCGCCGAACTCCTCGGCGTTGGACACGGTCGCAGACAGCGAGACCACGGCGACGTCGTCGGCGAGGTTGATGATGACCTCCTCCCACACGGCTCCCCGGAACCGATCGGCGAGGTAGTGCACCTCGTCCATGACGACATAACCCAGACGCCCCAGCGTCGTGGAGCCGGCGTAGAGCATGTTGCGCAGCACCTCGGTGGTCATCACCACCACTGGTGCCTCGGAGTTGATGGAGATGTCCCCGGTCAGCAACCCCACGTTCTCCGGCCCGTGCCGTGCGACGAGGTCGTGGTATTTCTGGTTCGACAGCGCCTTGATCGGGGTCGTGTAGAAGCACTTGCGGCCGCGCTCGAGGGCGAGGAAGACTGCGAACTCGCCGACCACCGTCTTGCCCGCACCGGTGGGGGCGGCGACGAGAACGCCGCGCCCGTCGGCGACCGAGGAGCAGGCGCGCACCTGGAACGGGTCGAGTGGGAAGTCGTAGGCCGCCCTGAACCGATCCAGCGGCGACTGTTGCTCCACAGACTGCGTTGGGGCATCCAGATCGCGCTGAGCGGGAGTGCTCATACCGTCACGCTACGTCATGAGCGGTCAAGTTCCGCGCTCATCGACGCCTACCCGAGCTGCTCATCACGCCATCGGCGTGAGTACACCGATCTGGTATCCGCCGTCTCTTTCGACGAGTTGGTAGCAGAAGCGTTCCTGTGGCTGGCCGTCGTAGGACCAGACGATGTCGGCCCACACGGTTCCGGGTGCCTCGGCCAGGATGGTGATCTGGTTGTCCACCGTCTCGATCCCGTCGTACTGGCTCCAGGCAGAGGCAAAGAAGTCCTCGGTCTGCTTGGCATCACTGACCGGGACGGCATGGCCGGGAAACAGGATGAGCGAGGGGACGGCATACATCTCGGCGATCGCTTTGGCGTCTCGCGCCAGGAGCGCGGCCGCGTAGCGCTCGAAGAACTGCTCCACGTGGCTCTCAGCACTGTTTGTCATGGTGGTGACGCTACAGTGCAAACAAGACAAGCCCGTGTCATCTTTACGATGGATTCCGTGGACCGAACGACCCAACTCGCAGCGACGTCCCGCGACGGGCACCTGGCGCTGCGGCGTGTGGAACGGCAGCAGGCCCTGATTGAGCGCCTGCACGGCGCCCGAGGACGACGCCTGTCGCTAGCAGAGCTCTCCTACGAGTTCGGCGTATCCGTTCGCACCGTTGCTCGTGACGTGGAAAGACTCCGACTCAGCGGGGTCCCTCTGACCTCGTACCAAGGCCGGGGAGGCGGGGTGAGCCTCTACCCGCGACATGAGTTAGCGCCCCTCGCCTTCGATTTCCCGGAGGTAGCCGCGCTGATATCCAGCCTCACCGCACTGGGCCCGACGGCCACCCCGAGCGCCGCCTCGGCCATGCAGAAACTGACGACGGCGCTCGGTTCGCTTACCGAGGAATAGACGACACCCGTGCGAACGCCGCATACATCACAATATGCACCGCGCAGGTGCACGGTCGCCGTTACGCCGTGATGACCGTGAGCGCCCCCGGCGCAGCCTGCAGGGTGAGCGGAAGCGTTCCGACCGGCTCGCCATCGGCAATCGCGGTTAGCCCGGGCCCGTCGATCCGAACCCGCTTAGCGGAGTGCAGGCTGACGGATGGGTGGCTCGTGTGCCGACCGGAATACACGCGGGGAAACACGCGCAACAACTCGGCACGGGTGGTGGCCCGGACGATGATGACGTCGATCTGCCCATCGTCGTCGACCGCGTCGGGCAGCACGTGCATGCCGCCTCCGTAGGCGGGAAGCGACCCGGCGGCCACGAGCATGGCGTCGGTCTCCACCACGTCGTCATCGAGTTCCAACCGGTACCGACGAGGAGCGCACCGCAACAGTTCGACAAGGGTTGCCAGCACATAGCGGGTCCGCCCGTGCGGCCAGTGATGCCGTGCCGCTCGTGCCGCGATGGCGGCGTCGACACCCGCGGCAATGATCCCGACGCAGTACTCGTCGCCCGCTCGGGTCAGGTCGATTGCCCTGGTTTCGCCTGTGAGAACAGTGCGGGCGGCGGCGCGCGAGTCGGACAACGGCAGCCCGAGGTGACGGGCGAGGTCGTCCCCCGTCCCGGCGGGGATCACCCCGAGCGGGATCTCGGTTCCGGCAAGCACGCCCGCTGCGAGGTGGACGATGCCGTCCCCACCGACAACGACCAACGCATCCGTGCCGATGGCGACGTGCTCGGCCATCAGCGCTGACGCCGTGCCGGCATCGGGCGCGGTGACCACCTCGACGGCGACCCCGGCGTCCCGGAACACCCCCGCTGCCCGCTCACCGGCCCGAACCCCGTGTCCGCGGCCAGAGGCGGGGTTGACCACCAGCGTGATGCGGCGTAAGCCGTTCGTCGTGCTCAGCCGAGCTCGTCCAGACGGTCGGACGGGGTGGCGTCGTCGGGGTCGATGTCGTTGCCGGCGAGTCGTGCCTGGCGACGGTCGTTCAGCCGGCACACGCCGACAGCGATCTCGAACAACAGCCACATCGGTACCGCGAGCCCGAGCAGGGTGAACGGGTCCCCGGTGGGCGTTGCCACCGCGGCGAAGACGAAGACGCCGACGACGATCCACGGTCGCGCATTGGACAGCGTCTTACCGGTCAGGACGCCGAGCGCGTTGAGCAGCACGACGAACACCGGCAGCAAGAAACCGACTCCGAAGATCAGCAGCAACCGGATGATGATCGTGAGGTAGTCGTTGATCGGGACGATGTTGGCCACCGGGTCCGGAGTCAGCCCGAGCAGCGCAGTCAGTCCGCGGGGCAGCAGGTACAGGCACAGCCCGACACCGGCGAGGAACAGCGGCGCCGCGATGAGCACCACCGCGGCCGCCCACTTCTTCTCGTTGCGATACAACGCGGGAGTCACAAAGCCCCAGATCTGGTAGATCCATACCGGGGCGCCCAGGACGATGCCGGTGAACAGGCCAATCTTGAGCGGGATGACGAATGGGTCGACGACCTGGGCGTAATTGATGGTCGCGTTGAGCCCTTCGTCCTCTGCGGCTCGGACGAACGGCGAGACCAGGATGTCGACGATCGGCTCGTAGAAGACGACCCCGATGACCCCGAGCGCGAGGACCGCGAGGACCGCGACGGTCACTCGCTTGCGGAGCTCACGCAGGTGGTCCCCGAGCGACATCTTGCCGCCGGGTTCCTCCTCCGGGGTCCGGGACCTGTCCTGGGCAGAAGTCGCCATGGTCGCCGGCGGTTCGGTTCGGCTCAGACTTCGCGGCCGTGAGCATCACGAACCGTTGAGGTTGGTGAGGTCTCGGCCTGGTTCTGCGGTGCTTGCTCGACCTGTTCGGCGGTCTGAGTGGGCCTCTGGGACTCGATCGCTCGGACCTCCTGGTCGGCCTTGCCCTGATCGTCGTCGTTCTCGTCGCTCAGGGTGCGCGTCTCGGACTTGAAGATACGTAGCGACTGGCCCATCCCCCGCGCCACCTGCGGCAACTTCTTCGCGCCGAACAGGATGACCACGATCAACAGGATGATCAGAAGCTCTTGGGGACGCAAGCCAAACATGTAGTCCTCTTCCCACTGGGTGACCTATGACTCATGGTACGCGGAAGGGTGTCCCGAGATCGACCCGTGTGCCGGTTTGGAGCCGCCGAGCCGTGCGGTCTCGGCGGATAGATCCTGCTGGAGCCCTGCCAGCTCGCCAGCCAACAGCCGATAGCGACGCCACACGGAGCGTATGGCACGCACGACCAGCAGGATCGCCCCTACCAGCGCGAGCGCGGTGAGGCCGAACAGGGTCAACGCCGGTGTCGACATCGGGAAGACTCTACGGGAAACCGTACTGCTGGAGGGCTGCCCGGGCGTCGTCAGCGACCTGTTGGTCCAATTCCGTCGGAGCGAGAACGCGCGCTCGGCCACCGAGTCGCAGCATCAGGCGTCGGAGCCACCGCCGGTCACCGACGTGCATGGTGACCACGGCACCGCCGTCGGCGAGCTCCTGCACCGTCTCGCAGGGGTAGTACTCCGGAACCCACCGGGCGTCGGGTTCGAGTTGGACGGTGGCGACCTCGTCGTCGGGCGCCGGCTGGAACAGTCCGGCACTGAGGTCCCGGGGCACTGCGCCGGCGGGCACCTCTGCGGGCTGCGACAACTCCTCCACCGCCGCTACGCGGTCCAGCCGGAACAGGCGGACGTCGTCGGCGCGGTGACACCATGCCTCGAGATACAGCCGTCCCTCGACCAGAACCAGCCGCATGGGGTCGACGTCGCGCTCGGTCTTCTCGTCCCGGGCTGGTACCCAATAGGACAGATGGAGTCGTCGCCCGCCGTCCAATGCGGCCCGCACCGTAGCGGCGACATCACCGACGGCCTCCTCCTCGACCCGGACCTCCACGGCCTGCGCGCGTTCGGCCGCCTCGCCCGCTGCTTGTTCCAACTTCGCCACGGCACGGTCGAGAGCCTGCCGGTCGAAGGAGCCCGGCACCGAGGACAGGGTGCGCAGGGCCACAATGAGTGCCAGGGCCTCGTCGGTGCGCAGTCGCAGAGGCCGGGTCAGGTAGGGCGCGTTGGACACCGAGATGATGCCCTCACCCTCGAGTGCGTCCATGTCGACCTCGATGTAGTCCCCCATGGCCAGACCAGGCAGGCCGGAGAACCAGAGGACGTTGAGATCGCGCACCAGTTGCCGCTCGGAGACACCGAACAGAGTGGCAACATCGGAGACCCGGGCCGCCGGGTGGGACAGCAGGTAGGGCAGCAGGGACAGGAGCCGGGCCACCTGGGCTTGTGCGCTGTCCGGTCGAGCAGATGTCACTGGGACACCCCCGCCACGGCGGACAGGCGTTCGACGACCAGACGCCGCAACTCCGGTGGCTCGAGGACGACGACGTCGGCGGCGTAGCCACAGATCTCGTCGGCCATGGTCGCGGCGTCGCCATAGGAGACCTCCACCAGGTCCCATTCCGCATGGGCACCCTGCTCCGGCTCGGCAGGTGTCAGTGCCCGACGACGCAATCCGAAGCCGGCACCGTGCCGGACGCGCAGCCGTGCCGTGGCAGCCGGCTCCGGCGGTGCGAGCGCGGCAGCCGCCTGCTGCAGGACCTCGGGCTCCGGGGTGTCGAACGCTTCGCGCGGGCCCTCGGGTTCGGGCACACCCACGATACGAGACAGCCGGAACATCCGTGCGGCGTCGCGGCCCGCATCGTGTCCGATCACGTACCACCGGCCGAAGTGGGAGAGCACGCGCCACGGCTGCAACAGACGATCCACCGGCTCGGTGTCGTTGCCTTTGCGGTACTGGAAGCGCACGGCGCGTCGGTCACGTACCGCTTCCCACAGCGGCCAGAACGCCGGTTCGGTCACACCTACCCGCGGCTCGACCGAGGAGAGCGCGCGGGTGTCAGTGTCGACGCCCGCCGCCTGCAGCTTGAGCACGGCGTTCGAGGTAGCCTCGGCGAGGCTGGCGTGCTCCCACACTCGGGCGGCCAGTCCTACCACGGCGGCCTCTTCGGGTTCGAGCCGGATCTCGGGCAGCTCGAAAGCCGTCCGGGAGATGACGTATCCGGGTTCCTCGTCACCGAAGGGATCGTAGGATCCCGTTTCGATCGGTATGCCGAGTTCACGCAACTCGGTCTTGTCCCGCTCGAACATTCGCTCGAAGGCTTCGTCGCTCTGTTCCTCATACCCGGAGACGACCTGCCGGATCCGGCTCTTGGGTACGTAGCCGCGGGCGACCAACAGGCAGATGACCAAGTTCATCAACCGCTCGCTCTTGCTCTGCGCCACGACACCCCCTTCGGTCCACTCCTGGCGAGGCTATCCGCTAGGTATGCTCACGCCGTGATCCGGTGGCGGCGCGGCGTGGTGAGCGAGTTGGGCGAGGCTTGGCCCGGTACCCAGGAACTGCAAGCGCAGGTGGAGGGTGTGGAGGTTCGGGCGCTGGCCTATCCGGAGTTGGTGGGTACGCCCGAGGTCGGCGATGATGTGCTGCTGAATGTCACGGCCCAGCAGATGGGACTTGGTACCGGTGGCTATGCCCTGGTGGTTGCCATACCGGATCGGTTGCCCGCCGACCCACCACCGAAACCGGGGCACCTGGTCAAAGCCCGCTACACCCCGTTGCAGACGACCGTACTGGGCGCTGATGAGCAGGACTCCCCATGGCACGGCACCTTGCGCGACGCTGACGATCTCGGGGGTGTCCCGGTGGTGACAGCCGATCTGCACTCGGCGCTGCCGGCGGTGATCGCTGGCGCTCGAACCGGGCGTGACCTCCGCGTGGCGTATGTGATGACTGATGGTGGTGCGCTGCCGGCGTGGTTCAGCCGTGCGCTGGCGGGTCTGCGTGCTGCCGGATGGCTACAGACGGTGGTCAGCGTCGGGCAGTGCTTCGGTGGCGACGTCGAGGCCGTCACGATGCACACCGGGCTGCTCGCCGCCGTGCACGTCGGTGCCGCGGACATGGTCGTGGTGGCCCAGGGGCCGGGCAATCTCGGAACCGGTACGCGGTGGGGATTTTCCGGTGTGGCATGTGGTGAGGCGGTCAACGCAGTATCCACACTGGGCGGTCGTGCCGTGGCGGCCTTGCGGGTCAGCGAAGCGGATTCGCGCGTGCGGCACCAGGGCGTGTCGCACCACAGCCTGACCGCGTATGGACGGGTCGCACTTGCCTCGGCCGATGTCGTCATTCCGGGGTTCAGCGGAGAACTCGGAGCGCTGGTGGATGAGCAAGTGTCGAGCCTGGCCGGGCGCCACCGGCTCGTGCATGAGTCGGTGGACGGCCTCGACGAGGCACTAGCCCGCTCCCCCGTCACGCTGTCGACCATGGGGCGCGGGCTGGCCGAAGACCGTGCCGCCTTCGTGGCCGCGGCAGCGGCTGGCCGTCACGCGGCGCGATGGGTCAGCGAGTGAGGCGCACCTGCCATCGCCGGCCAGGCGATGTGGTGGGCCGACGTTGTGGGCTGGGGTTGGACGCGAGGTTGACGTAGTGGGTCCAGATCGCTCGCAGCAGACCCGGTTCGTCGATCTCGCCGCGGGGGGCCACCCGGTTCGTCGAGCTCGCCGCGGGGGGCCACCCGGTTCGTCGATCTCGTCGCTGACGACGGCTCGTCGCGGTGGCGACGCCACGCCACGCCCCGCTTCTGGCTAGCTCGACTCGAGCAGGTCGATCACGAAGATCAGCGTCTTCCCGGCGAGGCGGTGGCCACTATCGGTACCGTAGGCCTGCTCCGGCGGCACGATCAGCTCACGTCGTCCGCCGACCCGCATACCGGGAATCCCCTCTTGCCATCCGGTGATCAACCCCCGCAGGGAGATCGACGCCGGCTTCCCGCGGTTCCACGAAGCGTCGAACTCCTCGCCGCTGACGAACTCGACGCCGACGTAGTGCACCACCACGTCGTCTCCCGACTCGGCGGGTTTTCCGTCTCCAGTGACGAGGTCGGTTATCACTAATTCGGTTGGCTCTTCCCGCTCGGGGAAGTCCACCTCGGGGCGTTCAAGTGGCATCACTGCTCACCACCTTCGTTCGTACTGCCATCTTCCTGGCCCTGGCCACCTTGGCCACCCGGGCTGCCCTCTGGTCCCTGCGGCTGCTCCGGTACCGGCGTGGACCCGAGCACGTCGATCAACAGCAACAACGGTTCACCCTCACCGCCTTCCGGCGACGGGTTGTCGGCCGCGGAGATCCGCACCAGGGCTCGGGCTCCGGCTCCCTGGCCCTCCAGCGCCTCGGCCAAGCCCGGCAACTGGGCGGCGGGTACTGACTGCGGACCGTTCAGGACGTCCTCGCCTTGCGCCTGCGGATTCGGCTGCCACGACGAGTACTGGGTCTCGCCTTGGAAATCAGCCTGCACCACATTAGCGACCAGGTTGCCCTCGAGTGGTTCTCCCGAGCCCTCGGCGAGCAGCACCGCATCGGAGGATTCGGGTGGTTCGGTGTCCTCGGGTACCTCGATGGTCGGCTCGCTGCCCGGTTCCCCGCTGACGGTCGGAACGTCCGCACCGGGGTCCTCCACGGGGGTGCTCTCCGGCATGTCCTTGACTCCGTATGAGTCGGTGATCTCTACGACGAACACCAGCGTCGAGTTGGCCGGGATGCCTTCGGTCCCCTGTTCGCCATAGCCCTGCTCCGGGGGAATGCTCACCGCGACCCGGCTGCCGATGGGTTGCCCGACCAGTGCCTGGTCCCACCCTTCGATGACCATGCCCGTGCCGATTGGGAACGACGCTGGGGCGCCCCGGTCGTAGGAGTTGTCGAACACATTGGGCTCGCCCTGCTCGGTGGGCTCCCAGGTCTGGCCGAGGTAGTTGGCCACCAACAGTTCTCCAGCCGCGACCTCTTCACCGTCGCCCTGCTCGAGCACCTCGGTGACCAGCTCGCCCGGGGGTTCTTCGTCCGGAATATCGATCTGCGGTTTGGATCCCGGTTCTCCGGTGATGACCAGCCCGGAGTCGGTGGTCGCAGAGTCGGTCTGCCCTGAGCCATCCCCTGAACCATCGGACCCGTCTGACCCACACGCTGACAGTACGAGCATGGCCCCTGTCACGGCAGCCAGTATGGAGGCATTACGCACGATCGATCCTCAACTCCAGTGGACCACAGATGTGTCGGTAGGGTGCACGGCGAGCGGTCAGCCTAACCGACCACCCGCAGGTGCCCTCACATGTCCTCACATGTCCTCACATGGTCTCCATCAACCGTTCCACGCGCTCGTCGACCGCCCGGAACGGGTCCTTGCACAGCACGGTCCGCTGCGACTGGTCGTTGAGCTTGAGGTGCACCCAGTCCACGGTGAAGTCACGATGCCGCTCCTGGGCGGTCCGGATGAAATCACCGCGAAGTTTGGCTCTGGTGGTCTGCGGTGGAACGGACTTGGCGCGGAAGACCGCAGGGTCGTGTGTCACCCGCCCGACCGAACCGGCGCGTTCCAACAAGTAGTAGAGACCACGAGCGCGTCGGATGTCGTGGTAGGCGAGGTCGAGCTGGGCGATTCGCGGATGCGTCCACGACAGATCATGCTTGGCGCGATAACGCTCGATCATGCGGTGCTTGATGACCCAGTCGATCTCTCGCTCCACCAGGGATAGGTCGCCGGACTCGACGGCCTTGATGGTTCGCTCCCACAGGTCCAGGACCCGGGTGGTCACTGGACCGGCGTGCCCGTGCCGGTCGACGAAGTCGCGGGCCTTGATCAAGAACTCGGTCTGGAGCTCGAGCCCGCTGATGTCGCCACCATTGGCCAGTCGCACGCGTCGTCGGCCCGTCATGTCGTGGCTGATCTCCCGGATCGCCCGGATGGGATTCTCCAGGCTCAGGTCGCGAAGGCCGACGCCGGCCTCGAGCATCTGCAGCACCAAGTGCGTGCTGCCCAGTTTGAGCAGCGTCGTGGTCTCGCTCATGTTGGAGTCGCCGACGATGACGTGCAGACGGCGGAAACGCTCGGCGTCGGCGTGTGGTTCATCGCGGGTGTTGATGATCGGCCGACTACGGGTGGTGGCGCTGGAGACGCCCTCCCAGATGTGTTCGGCCCGCTGACTGAGCGCATAGATCGCGCCTCGTGGTGTCTGCAACACCTTGCCCGCGCCGGTGACGACCTGCCGACTGATCAGGAACGGCAGCAGGACGTCGGAGAAGCGGGAGAACTCACCCTCCCGGCCGATCAGATAGTTCTCATGGCAACCATAGGAGTTTCCGGCGGAATCGGTGTTGTTCTTGAATAGGTAGATCTCGCCGTTGACGCCCTCGCCGGCCAGCCGGGACTCGGCGTCGACCATCAACGCCTCCAGGATCCGCTCCCCGGCGCGGTCGTGGGTCACGACGTCGACGAGATCGTCACACTCTGGCGTGGCGTACTCGGGGTGGCTACCGACGTCGAGGTAGAGCCGAGCCCCGTTGCGCAGGAACACATTGCTACTGCGTCCCCACGTGACCACCCGCCGAAACAGATAGCGCGCGACCTCGTCAGGTGAAAGGCGGCGTTGTCCGCGAAATGTGCAGGTGACGCCGTACTCGGTCTCCAGACCGACGATCCGCCTGTTCATCTCATCAGCCTATGCCGAGTCGGGCTGTAACAGGCGCTCCAAGGCGGCACCACTGAGGCGTTTGAAGCACCGACGCGGTCGGTCGCGCTCCAGGACCGCGACCTCCAACGCGGAGGAGTCCAGCACCCGACGCTCACCACCGGAACGGTCGATCCCCAAAGCTGTGACGGCGCGGCGGAGGGTCTCGCCGAGCGGGGCGTCGGGACGGTAGTGCTCGTCGATCTCGGAGCTGATCTGCTCGGCCGAGCCGCCCATCACGGTGAACCCCTGAACGTCGGTCACGGAACCGTCGTAGGTGAGCCGGTACATCTGGTCCTCGTCCGGCGAGTGCCCGACCTCCGCCACGGCGAGCTCGACCTCGTACGGCTTGGGCCCTTCGGTGAAGATCGTGCCCAGGGTCTGGGCGTACACATTGGCCAGCGCGCGTCCGCTGACGTCCGAGCGGTCGAACGAGTAGCCCCGTAGGTCCGCCATGCGAACCCCGCCCTGCCGCAGATTCTCGTACTCATTGTATTTACCAATGGCGGCAAAGGCGATGCGATCGTAGATCTCGCTGATCTTGTGCAGTGAACGCGACGGGTTCTCGGCGACGCACAGGATGCCATCGTCATACCTGGCGACCACCACGGCTCGGCCCCGCGCAATGCCCTTGCGGGCATAGTCGGCCCGGTCCTTCATTACTTGTTCGGGCGAGACATATCCGAACGGTGTGGTCACAGGTGAGCATCCCTTCGCAAGCGGCTGGTCACGGTCGGCTGAGTCGCGGTGGGCGGCTCACCGTACGGGCGCGTTCGGGCCGTCGGGCCGCTCGTAGCGGCCGGAGACCACAGCTTCGACCACCTCGCCGACCTCGGATTCGGGCAGGCGCCGGACCCCGTCCGAGTCGACGACGGTAACCGTGGGGAAGATTCTGCGGGTCAGGTCAGGCCCACCGGTGGCGGAGTCGTCGTCGGCGGCGTCGTACAGCGCGTGGACCACGAGGGCGACGGTGTCGGCGATGGAGGCATCGTCCACGAAGAGCTTCTTCAGCGCTCCGCGGGCGAACAGCGACCCGGAGCCCACCGAGTGGAAGGACTGTTCCTCGTAGCGACCGCCGGTGACGTCGTAGGAGAAGATTCGGCCGCCTTCGATGCCGGGATCGTAGCCGGCGAAGAGTGGGACGACGGCCAGACCCTGCATGGCCATGGCCAGGTTGGTGCGGATCATGTGCGACAACCGGTTGGCCTTGCCCTCCAGGGAGAGCGTCATGCCTTCGATCTTCTCGTAGTGCTCGAGCTCGAGTTGGAACAGCCGCACCAGTTCCTCGGCGATCCCTGCCGCCCCGGCGATCACGACACAGGAGAACTGGTCAGCTTCGAAGACCTTCTCGATGTCCCGCTGCGCGATGATGTTGCCGGTGGTCGCCCGCCGGTCCCCGGCCATGACGACCCCGCCGGCGCACGTCGCGGCCACCAAGGTGGTCGCCTGCGGCGTCAGCTCACCGGTCCCGGCGGTGTGCGGGGCTCGGTGGCCGGGCAGCAGGTGCGCTGCATGTTCACCGAGGAACTCGGTGAACGACGATGTCGCGCTGGTCCGGAACGCCGCTGGGATCGCGTTGTCGAAACTGCTCACTGGCCACCCTTCTGCACGAATCCGCGCACGAACTCCTCCGCGTTCTCCTCGAGCACCTCGTCGATGTCGTCCAGAATGCTGTCGACATCCTCATCCAACTGGTCCTGACGTTCCTGTAGATCCTCGGACCCCTGGTGCTCGGGGGCGGTGTCCTCCTCCTGCCGCGATTGCTTGGTCTCGCGCTGCCGACCGCTACCTGCGTCACGTGCCATCTCACGCCTCCTCGTCACGGTGCTGCCTGCAGCCTACGTCGAACGGCTGGATAAACCTCATGAACCCACCTCCGGGCCATGTCGTGCCGGGATGCCCTGTGGTCATCGCTGGGAGAGGCGCTCGAGCAGCTCTCCGGCCGTGTCACTGCTCTCGAGCAACTTTCCGACGTGCGAGCGAGTGCCACGGACCGGATCCAGCGTGGGGACCCGTTGCAGGGCTGGCTCGCCGGGGACGTCGAAGATCACCGAGTCCCACGACGCGGCCACCACATCCGCGGCATACCGGCTCAGGCAGCGCCCGCGGAAGTATGCCCGGGTGTCGGCTGGCGGTTCGGTCACGGCCCGAATGACCTCGGACTCCTCCAGCAGCCGACGCATCCGTCCACCGCGTACGAGTCGGTGGTAGAGGCCGTGCTCAGGGCGCACGTCGGAGTATTGCAGGTCGATCAGCGCCAGTTTGGGATGTGACCACTTCAGCGCGTCACGCGTGCGATAGGACTCGAGCAACTGCAGCTTGGCGACCCAGTCCAGCTGGTCGGCAAGACCGAACGGGTCGCGCCCGAGCTGGTCGAGCACCTCGCCCCATCTGGCCAGAATGTCGCTGGTCTGCTCATCGATGTCGTCGCCGTAGGTCCGTTTCACGAACTCGGTGGCGCGCTCCAGGTAGAGCTCCTGGATTTCGAGGGCGGTCAGGCTCCGGCCGTCGGCCAGGCGTAGCCGGTGCTGCAGCGACGGATCGTGCGAGACCTGCTGCACGTCGGCCACCGGCGTCTCCAGGGAGAGCGGTTCTCCGGCAGCCCCGGCCTCGATCATGGCGAGCACGAGCGACGTCGTGCCCATCTTCAGATAGGTGGAGGTTTCCGAGCAGTTCGCGTCACCGATGATGACGTGGAGTCTGCGGTACTGGTCCGGATCTGCGTGCGGTTCGTCGCGGGTGTTGATGATCGGGCGCTTGAGGGTGGTCTCCAGGCCGACCTCGACCTCGACGTAGTCGGCGCGCTGGGAGATCTGGAAACCTGGCGTATGACCCTCCGGGCCGAGCCCGACGCGACCGGCCCCGGTGAACACCTGCCGCGTGACGAAGAACGGCACGAGGTGCTCCACCAAGCGGGCGAACGCAGTCGATCGCGAGGTCAGGTAATTCTCGTGGGACCCGTAGGAGGCACCTTTGCCGTCGACGTTGTTCTTGTACAGCCCGATCCGGCCCACACCACGCCGTTCGGCGAGCTCGGCCGCACGGGCGACCACCCGCTCACCGGCGACATCCCACAGCACGGCGTCTCGAGCCGAGGTCACCTCGGGTGTGGAGTACTCCGGATGTGCGTGGTCGACATAGAAGCGGGCGCCGTTGGTGAGGACCAGGTTCGCCGTCGTCGTGTCGTCATCGGTGAGCAGCCCAGGCTCGGCGTCAGTACGGGACAGGTCGAACCCGCGCGCGTCGCGCAGGGGGTTCTCCTCCTGGTAGTCCCAGCCGGGGCGAGCCTCTCGGCCACCCTTGCGCTCTGGACCGTGGCCCTCGACCTGCTCATCCGCGTAGGCGTTGACCACATGTGCTGACAGCGCGGTTGCCGGCAAGTCGGACTGGGCAGGTGCTGTGATTCCGTACTCGGTCTCGAGGCCGAGGATGACGGGCCCGGGAATGCGTGGCGTCGTCATCGACTACAGGTACTGGCCGGTGTTGGCGACGGTGTCGATCGAGCGGCCACTCTCGGTGCCCTGCTTGCCCGAGACCAAGGTGCGGATGAACACGATGCGCTCCCCCTTCTTCCCGGAGATGCGGGCCCAGTCGTCGGGGTTGGTGGTATTGGGTAGATCCTCGTTCTCCTTGAACTCGTCCACGCAGGCAGCCAGCACGTGGTGCACCCCGATACCGGCGACCCCGGTATCGATCTGGTCCTTGATCGCCATCTTCTTGGCTCGGTCGACGACGTTCTGGATCATCGCGCCGGAACTGAAGTCCCGGAAGTACAGCACGTCTTTGTCGCCCCCGGCGTAGGTCACCTCGAGGAACTGGTTCTCCTCGACCTCCGCGTACATCCGTTCCACCACGCGTTGGATCATGGCGTCCACGGTCATCTGCCGATTGCCGTCGTGCTCGGCGAGGTCGACCTCGAGCAGTGGCAGGTCGGAGAGCAGGTACTTGCTGAAGATGTCCCGTGCCGCCTCAGCGTCCGGACGCTCGATCTTGATCTTCACGTCCAGTCGACCGGGCCGCAGAATCGCCGGGTCGATCATGTCCTCCCGGTTGGACGCCCCGATGACGATGACGTTCTGTAGCGACTCGACACCGTCGATCTCCGAGAGCAGCTGGGGGACGATGGTGTTCTCCACGTCCGAGGAGACCCCGGAGCCGCGCGTACGAAAGAGCGAGTCCATCTCGTCGAAGAACACGATGACCGGTGTGCCGTCGCTCGCCTTTTCCCTGGCGCGTTGGAACACCAGTCGGATGTGCCGTTCGGTCTCGCCGACGTACTTGTTCAACAGCTCTGGGCCCTTGATGTTGAGGAAGTACGACTTCTGCTCGGTGGCGCCCTTGCGCTCGCCCACCTCCCGGGCCAGCGACGACGCCACTGCCTTGGCGATCAGCGTCTTTCCGCACCCGGGTGGGCCGTAGAGCAGGACACCCTTCGGCGGACGAAGTTGGTGGGCACGGAACAACTCCGCGTGCAGGAACGGGAGCTCGACCGCGTCCCTGATGTCCTCGATCTGGCCTCCGAGCCCACCGATATCGGTGTAGGCGATGTCGGGCACCTCTTCGAGGATGAGTTCTTCGACCTCGCTCTTGGGCACGCGCTCGTAGACCAGGCCGGCACGCGAGTCCAGCAGCAATGAGTCGCCGGCCCGCAGGCGCTCATCCTGCAGTGGCGCCCCGATGCGGACGACGCGCTCGTCGTCAGTCTGCCCGATGACGAGCGCGCGCTGTTCGTCGGCGAGCACCTCCTTGAGCATGACGACCTCACCCACCTGCTCGAAGGACAGGGCCCGAACGACGTTGAGCGCCTCGTTGAGCAGCACCTCCTGTCCGACGCGCAGTTCGTCACGCTCGACGTCGGGGCTCAGCGCCACACGCATCTTGCGCCCTTGGGTGTACACGTCCACCGTGCCGTCGTCGTGAGCGGTCAAGAACGTCCCGAAACCTGCAGGTGGCTGCGCCAGGCGGTCGATCTCCTCCTTCAGGGAGACGATTCGCTCGCGAGCATCCTGCAGTGTGGTGCGTAGTTGCTCGTTCTGCGCGCGAGCCGAGCCGAGCGCCGCCGTGAGCCTGGCGGTTTCCTCCGCGTTCGCGCCAGCCTGCTCGGCTGGACCCGGCATCGGATCCTGTGGGTAGTCGGTCACGCTGTCCACCTCCCGCGTGGAGTGGGGCTCGCCTCGTCCACAACCTTAGCGCGTGTTGTGCGGGTTACCCGGAAGCCAGGGCCCCTGGACCGGCGTGGCACCACTCTTAGCGGATCAGCGGACCTCGAGGGTGCAGAGTCGGCAGTTCAGGCCTTCGCGTTCGTGATAGGGCCGTTCCTCGGCGCCACGAAGGTGAGCAACTCCCCGTTGCACCAACTGATCCAAGTGCGCCGGGTAGCCGTCCGCCTCCCACACCGACTCATGCACGGTTGCGACGACGACGCCGCCTGGACGGACCACTCGGATCATCTCGTCCAGTGCATCCGGGCCCACATGGCCGCCGGTCAGGGTTCCCACGCAGATCAGGCCGTCGTAGCTCGCGTCGCTGATGTTCAGCGCCTTGGTCAGGTCCGCCGTCTGCAGCGAGCGGTACACACCGAGGGCGGCGGCCTTGTCCAGCATGCCCTGGGAGAGGTCCACTCCGTCGAGCACGACGTCGACCCGGTTTGCCAGTTCCGCGCCCGCCAGACCGGTCCCGCACCCCGCGTCGAGAACGGTCGCGGGTGTGGTCAGGTGCTCTGCCAGCTGTTCGGCTGCCAAGGCGGGTGCGACATAGCCCATGCCGCCGACGGTGTCGGAGTCATAGGTCTCTGCCCACTCGTCGTAGACCTGCTCAGCCTCCTCTGTGCTGGTCAAGCCGTAGACGCGTTGCAGCAATGGGTTGTTGACCTCTGCCATGAACTTCTCCCTTTTCGGTTCTTGCTCGTTCCACTTTCCGGTTCCGACCGGCTTCCTAACCCGGCTACTGCCCGGATTGCCCCGGGGCAGGACGTCGACGACGCCGGGGTGCGGTGACCCCGGGTGCCAGGCGGCGGGCCGTGACGAGGAACCCGGTGTGGCCGACCATCCGGTGATCCGGACGAACAGCCAACCCTTCCACGTGCCAGGAACGAACCAGGCTCTCCCAGGAGCTCGGCTCGGTGAATCCGGTGTGCTCCCGAATGCTCTCCACCACCCTGGACAACTGCGTCACGGTGGCGACGTAGCAGCACAGCACGCCCCCTGGGACCAGCGCCTCACCGACGGCACCAATGCATTCCCACGGCGCCAGCATGTCCAGGACGACCCGATCGACCCGCACCTGCTGCTCGGCGGCTTCGAGGTGCTCCACCAGGTCACCCACGTGCAACGACCAGGTCGGTAAGTCTTCGCCGAGGAACGTCGTGACGTTCTGCCGAGCGACATCGGCGAAGTCGGCGCGACGCTCATATGAGTATACGTGACCGTGCGTGCCGACGGCCCGAAGCAGGGACATGGTCAGTGCGCCGGAGCCGGCACCAGCCTCGATGACCCGGGCCCCGGGGAAGATGTCGGCTTGCGCGACGATCTGGGCGGCGTCCTTCGGGTAGATGACCGTCGCTCCGCGTGGCATGGACAGCACGACGTCGGACAGCAGCGGCCGGAGCACGAGGTAGTCGACCCCTCCGGTGGTGGTGACGACGATGCCCTCGGGTCGGCCGATCAGCGCTTGGTGGTCCAGCGCACCGCGGTGGGTATGGAACTGTTTGCCAGGCACCAGGGTGATGGTGTTCTGGCGCCCCTTCGGGTCCGTCAATTGCACCCGTTCGCCCGCTCGCAAGACACCGGTCGGCTGCTGGCCCGGGGAACCGTCGTCGATAAGAGGCACGAACGGCAAGCGTAGCCAGCGGCTCAGCCGGTGGCGAGGGCGGCGTCGACGTCGGAACG
>Ga0079225_10000234_pt1 | contig 29570 bp, 28 predicted proteins | sample Poulit2012_FD_76344 | JGI IMG/M metagenome (GOLD analysis project Ga0079225, IMG submission 76344) | Agricultural soil microbial communities from Georgia to study Nitrogen management - Poultry litter 2012 | ecosystem: Environmental > Terrestrial > Soil > Agricultural land | place: USA: Georgia... | reverse complement strand
TTTTTTAATACATAAGACATCTATTCATTTGGCCAATCATGATTATCAATTTTAATAATTTTTAATAAATCTTTTCTATGATTTTCAAATTGTTTCATTTCTTCAGAATACTCCGCTTGCGAGGTTAAAGGAATATTCGTTTGGCTTAAATTTGATAAGTCAATTTTTGATGGGACTTCTTCAAAATCTACTAATAAATCCCCATAACCATTAATTGAAGTTTCTACAAAATTATGTATACTTTTTTGAGTAGCTCTTATTAATATCGTATTTATCAATTTCTTATCTTTTACTCCAAATCTAAGTACACCAACCGCTTCATATAATACAGCCATAGCGACGGTAGTTGTCTTCTCCTTATTTTCACTGTGATAATACTGTAAAAGCGGAAAAGCTTGAATTTGCTGGGTCAGTTGAGTGATTTGAGAGTTTAAATCAGAAAGAATATCGTCCAATTGGTGAAAATCTTCTCCATTCCATGCATCTAGTAAAAATTGAGTACTGTTCTCTCCTATTCCCATGATGTTACGAGCAAAAGTCCTTTTTTCAACAACAGCACTAACAATAGAAAGGATGTAAGACGCACCAAAAGTAATCAACAGCATCCCAATTCCTGAGGTAAGAGCCGTTGCAATTTGAAAGAAAGTCGTTTGCGGTGTAAAGTCACCGATTCCTAAAGTAAACAATGTAAATCCACTAAAATAAGGCAATTGATACCAAGTAATCGCCTCATTGGTTGATGTATTTACGATAGCATCCAAGTCTCCGGCAAAGAATATGGTTGCGCCTAACCACAAGAGAAAAAACCAACCAAATAAGGTTAACGTTAAGATCAAAGCCCCTGAAATATTTAATAAAAATTTATTATTCGTCTTTAAAATCCATTTCCATACGGTAGTCGTTAACCGATCGGTAAACCACCCTGCACCACCATCCACCCATAAGGTTGTCCAAATGATATCAAGCATAGTTAGTAATATTACAATAGCGCCCAAAAGATATAGAATATAAGACAATGTTATCCCTTCTTTCTATCTCTCATTTTAAAACAAGTCGTTAAGGATTTATAACGTAAAGCTTACACTCGCTACTCTCAGTTAATTATGTGTAACACTTTACAGTATAAAAAGAATGAGAAATGTTAAAAATAGAATAAAAGCTCTTTTTATGCAGACATTCGTTTTGAGAAATGCCGTATAAAAAGAGCTTTATTTTTTTATTTTTGGAGTTAAACATACATATAAATGCTGAAGTACATAAATGCTGCTCCAGCGATTACAAACAGATGCCATATTACATGCATCCAATTGAGATGTTTCATTCGGTAAAAAATAGTACCAATGGAATAAGCTAACCCACCGATAAACAATAAAAGAATTCCATTAATATGAAGTGATTGGTAAAGCGGGTAAATAAGAAAAATCCCTAACCATCCCATAATTAGGTATAGATATGTACTTAATTTTGGAAACTTATTGGTCCAGCCCACTTCAAAAACAATCCCGGCTATAGCAGCAACCCATACAATGGTCAAAAAGGTGTAGCCGATTGTTCCACCTACCGTTATCATTAAGTAAGGTGTGTATGTACCAGCAATCAATAGGTAAATAGAGGCATGATCTATTTTTTGAAAAAGATCTTTGTAATTAGAAAAACTAAAACTGTGGTACAAAGTTGATGACAAAAACAGCATAATCAAACTGGTACCATAAATTGTATAGGCTATAACCTCAGAAAGAACAATTTCAGGACCGGATAATGCTTTATCCAGTAAAAAAATCATTGCAATAGCTCCTAGTACTGTAGCGATACCATGCGTAACAGCATTAAAGACTTCAACAATGATATCACTTTTAGCAACTGATTTTGACATAAACATCCTCCTATTTTATCTTTTCATTTCTAATCTAATTTATCTTTTTCATAGTGTTTGATGAGATCCATATTTGGAAAGTTTTGTTGACGCAAGGCTTCATAAATAATGATAGAAACAGTATTCGATAAATTTAAAGATCGAATATGTGTATCATCCATTGGAATTCTTATACAACTTTCTTCATTCTCGCGCATAAATTTTTCTGGTAACCCAGTGGTTTCTTTACCAAATATAAAGAAATGATTGTCTTCCGTATTCGAATAGTCGACATCTGCATAAGTTTTATAAGCAAATTTAGTGACTAAATGCAATTGGCCGTTCACTTCTTTTACATATTCCAAGAAAGTTTTTAAATTTTTATGTAATGTAATATTTAATTCATGCCAATAATCTAAACCAGCTCTTTTAAGCATTCTATCTTCTAAACTAAAACCTAATGGCATAATCAAATGTAAATGGGCATCAGTTCCTGCACAAGTCCTTGCAACATTCCCTGTATTCGGTGGAATTTGTGGTTTATAGAGTACAATATGATTCATTCGTTTATTCTTCCTTCTTCTATGTAAAATTCAATTTCTATTTATTCATTTGGAAAACATTTTGAATAGCTTTTTTAATAGATGGCGTCCTTAGCCATTCATTCCTTCAATCTATTCACCTTATAGTATAACAAAAAAGATAATCTGAATTATATTAACAGCTTATTAATTTTGTATTTCATAAATAATCAGTAAAGTGACTATAAAAAACAAAAACGCATCCCATCGGTGTAATCACGGCAATGAGATACGTTAATCAAGTCATTGAGTACCACCATTTTATGTCAGCACATATCAGTTTACTGACATAAAAAGATGTGTCAAAAGAACTTGTAAAAATTATTATATCACAGGTATCGATTTATGCAAACAGAAAGATTTAAATTAAAGATATAAGTTTTCTTCCTCTTTATCCAAATCTGATTCCAATGCGTCTTCGAATTTTATTAATGTATCTTGAGTTTTTAGAATCGATTTTTGTGCGAAGTGATTCAATTTTCTAGCTAGATCTTTTTGGGTTTCTGTACCTTTACGAGGTGCCAAGAAAAAAGCTGCTGCAGCTCCAGCGATTGTTCCCACTACTAAACCTAAACTCATTCTATTTCTTACTTTATCTGTATTCATTATTCTTCCCCCCTATCAAATACTGTCCAATCAATCATCATAATTATATAATAGATTCAAAATTAGTTACAATAAATCACCTAGTTTATTTGGAATTTTTTAAAAGATATAGAAAATTATTATATAACATGAAGAGAAGATGAAAATGTTCAATCTATTTACAAATCAATAGATATCATCTATTAAATCTATTATACTAGTGACGTAAACAGAGAAGCTTATGGTTGAATTTTAAAGAAAGAGAATGATTATATTGAGAATTGGGGCTAGAACTTTTAAAACCGGCCTGGCTATCTATTTAGCAATGATCGTACCAGAATTAATTGGTTTAGGCGATAGTGTGGGCTTAACTGCCGCAGCTGTCATTTTTTCCATGATGCCTTCTGTCCAAGAAACATTCGATAAAATTGGTAGTCGGATGGTATCCAATATCATTGGTGGTATCATAGCATTGGTTGTTTCAAATTATTTTGGAGATAGCAGCATTATGATTGCTGCTGCATCTGCTTTGCTTATCGCTATATTACATCAATTAAAATTAGATAGCGTCATTGGTCTTTCAACGTTAACGACAATTAATGTCATGCTCTCGCCTGGTCCAAATATTTTGTTGACTGCTATTCAACGCGTGACAGCTACTTTAGTTGGTGTTTTAATTGCCTTTGTAGTAAACACTTTTGTGCTCCCACCAAAATACGATATAAAGTTCTACCAAACCACTGTCAATTTAACGGATAACACAATGAAAAATGTTCGAGCTATGCTTAGAAAAAATGCTCAATTTCCAATCATGTCTGGAGATTTAAAAGGGCTCAGTAAAGACATCAATACTTTAAAAAAATACTATAGATATATGATGGACCCAATCTATAAAAGGTTTATCAGTTCAAAGTACTACTCGTTACTACGTTTTTTAGTTGTTTCTAGACAATCCATAACGGTCAATCAAATCCTTTATCGATTAGCAAAAATACTTCATGAATCAGAGAACACATTTAATCATTTGCCTACGGATTTAAGGACTTTGATACGAGAACGTATGGAGACTTTAATGACAGCTCATGAACAAATTTTACTTAAGTGGAATGGCCGTGTATTACCAGACGAAGTAAACTTTATGAAATACAAATCAGATTTGCGAAGATCTTTTATGGAGGCATTTTATGTTGAAGCCTCTACGGATGAGTCGATGCAATATGATTTCTCAAAAGGAAACGACTTATTGCGAATAATGACGACAATTTTCGAATACGACAAAGAACTGCAACATTTTAATAATCTAACAAACAGTTTTGTCAAATATAAACGAGATGATCAAATTGAACATGAATACGATAATAACTAAAAAAACGCGGTGTAGATAATCATCTACACTGCGTTTTTTTACTTTTTACCCGTAAGTTGTTTGTATCGGGTATACCATAAATCAACATATTCATCTGAAAATGGTCCCCGTTCTTCACGAATCCAACTAACCAGTATTTTGACGTGTTCATTTAAAATCGTGTCGATTTCATTTGGATAATTATATTTTTTTCCATGAATCTCATACTCATCTACATCAAGTAATCTCTTTTCACCATCAGGAAAAATTTTTACATCCAAATCATAATCGATATACTTCGGTCCTTCTTCATCAATTAAAAAAGGTGATGCTAAGTTACAATAATAAGATATTCCTTTTTGTCGAATCATGGTCACTATATTAAACCAATATTCTTTGTGGAAATACACTAAAGCCGGTTCACGCGTGCGCCATCTGCGCCCATCGGATTCAATGACCAGTGTATGGTCATTGCAGCCAATTAAAGTATTTTCGGTGGTTTTAAGTACCATCGTATCCCGCCATGTGCGGTGTAAACTACCGTCGTGTTTATAGCTTTTTATTGTAACGTAATCTCCTTCTTTTGGATTATTTTTCATTTATTTGCCAACTCTCAGAAATTCTTTTATTTTACTATACAAAACCATAATAAAACAAATCTCATTTACGATTGTATCATAAATAAATAAAGATTAAACATCTAGAGTTTATGATTTGATGAATCGTTGCATTAAATTTATTAATCCGTAAAAGCTATTGTTGGTTTAGTACAGGAGCAAATTGATCGACTACTCCAGCCCCTGAGTTGTTTTCAATTAAAATCAGTGATAAAAAAGAATTGTTCTCTGCATCAAAAGCCAATAGAAACCCATTTGTAGATGTATCCTCTGATGAATCGCTGTCTTGTACTTCAGCCGTCCCTGTTTTAGCGGCTAAAGAAGTAGATGCATCACTCAAAGTATGTGCTGTTCCATTTGGATTGTTTACGACCTCTGTTAATAGACTCTTTACCGTTTCAGCTGTCTCCTGACTTATTGGCTGTATTGTTTCTTGATTGTCAGCATTTAATTCAATTTTTGGAGCGATGAGTTCTCCTCCATTGGCAAATGGACTATAAAATACAGCTTGATGCAATGGACTCATCAACAATTGTCCTTGACCAAAGGCAGTATCCACCATCAACATTTCTGAATCAAACGATCCACTATTTGTAATTTGGGCTGGTTGCATACTAATCGGCAAATTAAAACTTTCTCCAAATGGAAACTGTGTTAAACCGTTCATAAATGTTTCAGGTCCCATTTCTAATGCTTCTCTGGCAAAAAATATATTATCTGAATAAACCAAAGCATCTTCTAAGTTAACTTCAGTAGGTTGGTCACTTACACGAGTTACTTTGTAGTTGCCCCAGCTCTCATCTTTTTGCCATTCCAGCCCAGTAATGGTGTGCGTTTCATCTAATGTTGTCGCACCAGAATCTAACCCTATAGCAGCAGTGATAACTTTAAACGTTGAGGCAGGAGCGTATCTAGCTGTATATCGAGGTAAAAATGGTGTTTCCTCATCCTCCACATAATTTTGATACTCTTCATTACTTATCCCACGCGTCATAAGAGTGGGATCGTAGGAAGGTGAACTGGTTAAGACGAGCAACTCACCTGAATGAGGCTCAGTAACAACAGCCGCCCCACTTTCATCGTTAAATCCTGTATAATATTCTTCTTGAAGTGTTGAATCAATGGTTAATTGAATATCTTCACCATTTTCAACAGGGGCTTCCTGTATTATACTCCTCGTCTCACCAGCATCATCTAAAATAGTGATCTCTCCACCTCTACTTCCCCGAAGACGTTCATCAAATGTAGCTTCTAAACCAGATTTACCAATAATGTCTCCAGCTTGCAGTGTAGGATCTTCTTCAATATCTTCAGCAAAAACTTCACCGACATAACCAATCAGATGAGCTGCTGCTTCGCCAAGAGGATAAGTACGGGCGGTTGTCTCTTGGTACATCACTCCATTGACCTCAGGAGTATTATTATCATCGACCATTTTAAAAGGAACAAAACTTTCTTCTGTCACCCATGAAGCAGATAAGACATTTTCTAATTCGTCTATTGATACATCAAAAGTATCCGCTATGGTTTGCAAGTTTTCTGCGCGTTCTTCCCCTTCCCCAAGCAACGCCGGGTATAAACCAGCTTCCCAAGCGGTTCCTTCGCCAGCTAACAAGTCGCCATTTCGGTCAAGAAGATTCCCCCGCTTCCCTGTTTGAAATTCAATTCGAACAGTGTCTCCAGTCTCCATTTCAGGAAAAATGAGACTTGGGTCCCAATTAACAGTAAAACCATCCTCTGTTTCAACGAGTTCTGTTATGTAGGTTTGGGCAGAGAGATCACCTAGGGCTGTAGTCATGTCTAAAGTATAATTTAACCGAAAGAGGTCATTTTCATTTTCTTCAACGACTTCTACATGACTAGCTGCCACTTCATTGACTCCGATTCCATCATAAATCGTTGTATATCTTTCCTGTACTTCCTCTTTGGTATATCCAATCTCTTCAATTGAAGAATTTGAAATAAAAGAAGTCAGTTCCTCATATTCTTGATTTTCTAAAGCTTCTACAAAAGCAAGTGCCGTTTGATTGGCTTGTTCTTTTCTTTGTTCATTTCGCCAATAGTTATACCCAAAAAATATAGCAATAGCTACTAACACAGCAGCTATAATACCTATAATTAAATAGAATGGTTTCTTATTTCGTTGGTTCTTTCGTCTACCTGTGCGATTTTTCATTGGACCAACCTTTCAATAGAATTTTTTATTCGTTCATGTTCCGAATTAATTGATTATAATAAATATAGTCGCATTAAAATAACGTAATTTTTGTATAGGAATCCCATAATTTCTTTTGAATTGTTGGGAAGGTATACCGATCGAAGTCTTCAGCTTTTATCCATTCACATTGCTCTGGAAGAAATTCAATTGAAGAATCTCCTGTTGTATGTCCTTCAAAAATAGATACGGTCCACTTTAGATGACTGAAAATATGCTCAACGACTCCTGATGTCTGGTTCCGTACTTCAGCTGCAAACCCATAATTTTCTTGAAGATACCCTTTTACAAAATCTTCTTCTTTGGAATCTAATGCTTCTAAAATGATTGGTTTGAATGGTCTCCAAGTGCCATCAGTGACAATGTTTTCTACTTTAATTAATGGAAACTGCCACATATTCGCAAGCAATCCAGTTTCTGGACGACGCTCTAGTAAATATTCACCTTGGTCGTTTTGAATAATCAGTGAGATATAAGTCACAGGTTTGGGTTTATTTTTTGCTTTCTTCACCGGATACTTATGCCAGGTTTCATTAATATAAGAGGCATTAAATTCTTTGACAGGTGATCTTTCTGGGAAATAATTCTTAGGTGTACAAATGGTTCGGCCTAAATCCATGAGCGCTTGATTGAAATCACCTGGACGTTCTTCATCAATTAAATATAAAGCAACAGTTTCAAATACTTGGCGGTTCTTTTGTTTAGTAATATCTAAATCAATTTCAAATAAGCGGCTGAGTACACGCATTAAGTTTCCATCAATCGCAGGTGTCGGCAAATTGAAGGCCATACTACTTATCGCACCAGCGGTATAAGGACCAATTCCTTTTAATTTAATGATTTCCTCAGGGTTATCAGGGAACTCTCCATTATGATGAATCATAATTTGAGTTGCCGCTTCTTTTAAGTTGCGTGCCCTTGAATAATAGCCTAAACCTTCCCACATCTTTAATACTTCGTCTTCGGAAGCTTCCGCTAAATCTTTAATTGTAGGAAAAGCTTCAATAAACCTTTCATAGTAAGGGATAACCGTATCCGTTCTTGTTTGCTGGAGCATAATCTCGGATACCCAAATATGGTAAGGATCTCCCGTTTCACGCCATGGAAATTCATGATCCGCTTGTTGATCGTCATACCAATCCATTAATACTTTCTGGAAAAATTTTATTTTATCTTCAGACCACATTTCAATATTAAACTTTTCTTTTAACTCTTCTTTTGTATACTTAATTTCAAACAATTTATCCGATTTCCCTTTCATCCATATAACGATTAATTAACTCAGTTGGATATCCTTTTGAATATAAATACCCTTTTAATCTTTGAGTCAAATCGTACCCTTCATACTTTCTGGCATATCTCTTTAAAGCTTTATCTCCTTGCTTGACCAAAGCTTCGTATTCAACTTCTTCGTCTTTTTCAGTATCTATCGCTGAAAGAGCTTCGTCCAGAATTTCAAAATCATATCCTTTGTTCATAAGGTAAGACTTTACTTTTTGAATGCTCTCTACTGTTGAATTTTTATTTGTTTTATTCCATTTCTTCTCAGCTAACGCAATAGCATTCTCCAATTGTTGCTCGTAGGGGTATTCATCTAACGCTGTCAAAATTTTATCTTCAGATATTCCTTTTTGTTTTAAGTCTTGAGCAATATTTCGTGGTCCTTTTTGATTGATGTTTGCTTGCGAGCGAACAAAGCTTTGTGCAAAGTTTAAATCATCAATCAATCGCATACTTTTTAATTGCTCTATCATCCGATTGCTGAAATGTTCAAACTCATTCTTTTTTAAATAGTCCCGAATTTGTTTTTCAGAACGCAAAGAATAGCTCAAATAGTTTAAAGTTTTTTGATAAGCTTTATAATAAGACTCTTCATTTTCAATTTCTTTTTGAAGTTCTCTTGTGACATGGAGTCCTTTATTTAATTCAAATTTTATGAGTACTTCCTCATCTACACCAAACGCGAACTCATCATTAATAAAGACATTGTATCGCCCTTTTCGTTTTTGAGGCTCAATCTTTGAGATCATACGGAAAGAACGAGTAGGCGCATCATTATTCTTTTTAGTTGAACTTAAAGGACTTTTTTTATTCTTATTTATTCTTTTTTGATCTATATTTGGTGGCTGAGTGTTCTTTGTTTCACTTTTTTCTTCTTTTGTTTTTTCTTCACTCAAATTGATTAACTTCTTTTCTTTACTCAAATTATTCACCTTTTCAAAAAGTACCTATTACAAATCGTTAAACAAATAATCTAAAGATGCTACATCTTTAGCTAATCCACTAACGATGTATTTTTCAGACTCATCATCATAGCTTTGATCAGTAATGATTGTTTCAGACTTTAAGTGTGCCAATACATCTCCACGGTTAGCAGGAATCGTTACTTGATATTTTTCAAGTAAATCACGGATTGTATTTTCGATCTTTTCTCTTAATCGTTCTTGATCTTCTTCGTTAATCGCAGAAATAATAATATTTGGAAAGAGTGTTGGATAAAACTCTCCCGTTACTAAATCTTTTTTATTATACACTGTAAGCATTGGAATATTATCCATATCTAAATCGTTCATCAAGTCTAAAACTGTATTTTCTTGGCTATCAATATTCGGTGAAGATGCGTCCACAACATGCAGCAATAAATCGACATCTTTCGTTTCTTCTAAAGTCGATTGGAAAGCTTCAATTAAATCTGTCGGTAAATCTTGAATAAATCCCACGGTATCCGTCAAAGTAACTTGTAGCCCTGAACCCAGTTCCAATTTCCGAGTAATCGGATCTAAAGTAGCAAACAACTCATCTTTTTCATAAGTATCACTGTCCGTTAAAGCATTTAATACAGTTGACTTACCAGCGTTCGTATATCCAATTAAACCTATTCTAAAGAGATTTGATCGTTGTCGTCTTTCGCGTCTGCGATGACGCTGCCCCTCCACTTTTCGAAGTTCTTTTTTAATCTCATTAATTTGACGATTAATGTGACGGCGATCTGTTTCTAACTTAGTCTCACCCGGACCACGTGTCCCGATTCCTCCTCCTAATCTCGACATGTTAATCCCGTGTCCGACTAGTCGAGGAAGTAAATAATTCAATTGAGCAAGTTGGACTTGCAAGCTACCTTCTTTACTTGTTGCTCTCAACGAAAAGATATCTAAAATGACTTGGATACGGTCAATAACTTTTACATCAATTTCTTCTTGGATATTTCGTACCTGGCTTGGCGAAAGTTCTTGGTTAAAGATAACAACTGAAACATCAAGTTCATCGACTAAATGTTTAAGCTCTTGCACTTTTCCTTTTCCAATAAATGTCCGGTTATCGACAACCTCTCGTTTTTGCGTAACTTCTCCAACAACTTCTACCCCTGTATTTACTACAAGTTGACGAAGTTCTTCTAATGAATAATTGAAATTTTCATCCGTTTCAGTGGTTTGTACTGCAACAATAATGCCTTTTTCTGTGGGTCTATCCATTTGAATCATCCTTTAAAAAAAGTTGTATTTTTTCGATACTTTTTTCTTTTTGTTCAGGTTCCAATACGAAATCATACCAATGTACGTTATTTAATCGATTTCTAAACCATGTTAATTGTCTTTTTGCATAACGTCTAGAGTTCTTCTTGATGGCTGACACCGCATCTTCCAAAGAAATTTCATCATTAAAATAAGGAAACAATTCTTGGTATCCAATTCCTTTTGTGCTTTGAGCTTCTGCTTTAGGTCCAAGTTTTTCCCAGAGGCTGTGTGCTTCTTTTAATAGTCCTGCTTCCATCATCAAATCTACTCTTTTATTAATTCTTTCATAAAGCAGCTCTCGATCTGTATTTAAACAGATAATATGCGCATCATATAAAGATTCTTTATTCTTTCTTTCCGTTTGAAAGGATGAGAACAACTGCCCGGTTTCATAATATACTTCTAATGCTCGTACAACACGCCTTACATTATTAGGGTGTATTTTCTCTGCAGCTTTTGGATCGATTTCATTCAGTCGATTCCATAATGCTTCATTACCCTTTTCTCTAGCATATTCTTCTAATTCATGACGTAGATCATAATTGGGTTCAGATTTACTATGTGAAACAGGATATAATAACGATTCAATATATAAGCCCGTTCCTCCGACAACGATTGGAACGTTTCCATTGTTAGCAATTTCTTCAATTTTTTCACTGGCATCTTTTTGAAAATCGAATACGGAATAAGATTCATCAACTTCTTTTATATCAATTAAATGATGGGGAATACCTTCCATTTCTTCAGGAGTAGCCTTAGCTGTACCAATATTTAAATTCTTATAGATTTGCATAGAATCTCCGCTTATAACTTCCCCATTGAATTGTTTCGCAAGTTCTATACTGAATGCTGTTTTACCAACAGCTGTCGGTCCAACGATTACAATTATTTTTTCTTTCATATAAGCTACAATCCTCCTATATATTTACTCTGTTATTATAGCACAGGTGTTCGGTGAATTCTTTTATAATGAACATTTTGCTAATCACAAGTTATACATGCGGTTATTTTCAATTTAAAAAGCTTGAGAAAATATTTTCTCAAGCTTTTATTGATACGATTTAATGGATGGGTGTTTCATTCATAATGTCTTCTAATAGGTTTTCATTAAACGTCTTTTGTTTCAACATATGAATTTCATGTGCATACGGTGCTTTTTTATTCTTTTTGTCTTCACCAACAAATGGTGACTCAAGAATTTTTGGCACATTTTTGAGTTGTGGATGATGAACGACGTAATTTAAAGCATCAAAACCAATTTCTCCAAAACCGATATTCTCATGACGGTCTTTAGAAGCGCCTTGGGGGTTTTTCGAATCGTTCACATGGACCACCTTCAATCGGTCTAGTCCGATAATTCGATCAAATTCATCTAATACCCAGTCAAAGTCATCTTTAATCGGATATCCAGCATCATGAGCATGGCAAGTATCTAGAGTAATAGAGAGTTTTTCATCCAATTCGACACGCTCTATGATTTGAGCTAACTCTTCAAACGTACGACCAATTTCAGTCCCTTTTCCAGCCATTGTTTCTAAAGCAATTTGAACATTTTGCTCAGGAGTTAGAATACGATTTAATCCTTCAGCAATCTTATCGATTCCTGCTTCTGGCCCTGCTCCCACATGAGCGCCTGGATGCATAGTCATTTGCGTAGCACCGATAGCATCTGCCCGATTAATTTCTTCTGTCATGAATTCAATCGCAAACTCGAAATTATCATCTTTAAAGGTATTTCCTAAATTGACGATATATGGCGCATGAATAACAATATCATCTATATGAATATTATTTTCATTCATGTATTCATGAGCTTCCGGAATCTTCAAGTCTTCAATAGCTTTTCTTCGAGTATTTTGTGGAGCTCCTGTATAAATCATAAATGTATTTGCATTATAAGATTTTGCTTCTTTTGCAGATCCTAAAACCATATGTGGAGCTTTCATACTTACATGTGAACCTAGTAATAACATCTATATTCTCCTTCAGTTTATTCTGAATCCTTATCAGCACGGCTTTCTTCTTCCTTAGTTGTTACTTGCAACGATAACTCTGCCAATTGGTTGTCTGACACAACTGCTGGTGCATCTGTCAATGGATCAGCGGCGCGTCCGTTTTTAGGGAACGGAATGACTTCTCGAATATTTGGTTCATTCGCTAAAAGCATAACGAAACGATCTAGTCCTAATGCAATTCCTCCGTGAGGTGGGAAACCATAATCAAATGCATTTAATAAAAAGCCAAACTGACTTTCAGCTTCTTCTTGAGTGAATCCTAATGATTCAAACATCTGCTCTTGCAATTCTTTTTCATGAATACGAATAGAACCTCCACCAATTTCATAACCGTTTAAAACAATATCATAAGCTTGAGCATAAACTTCAGTTGGATGCGTAGCTAACTTATCAACATCTTCCTCTTTCGGACGAGTAAATGGGTGATGTGCTGCGACATAGCGGTTCTCATCTTCGTCAAACTCTAATAATGGCCAGTCCACTACCCAGATAAATGCAAGCTCTTCTGGGTCATATAATTCAAGTTCTTTTCCTAAATGAACTCTCAAAGCACCTAATGCATCGTGAGTGATACTTTCCTCATCAGCTACAAAGACCAATAAATCCCCTGTCTCAGCATTCATTGCTTCAAGTAACTTATTCGTCATCTCTTCTTCAGCAAAGAATTTAGATATTGGTCCTGTTAATCCTTCATCCGTCACTTTAATCCATGCTAGGCCTTTAGCGCCATGAACTTTTGCGACTTCTTCTAATCCATCAATTTGTTTTCGAGTAAATTTGTCTGCCGCACCTTTAACGGTCAATCCTTTAACGACTCCGCCTTTTTCAAGCGTTGAAGTAAACACTCGGAAATCAGATTCTTTCACAACTGACCCAACGTCTTTTAATTTCATTTCAAAGCGAATATCGGGTTTGTCACTTCCATAATTGTTCATCGCTTCATCATAAGAAATGACTGGAAAATCTTCTGTGATTTCATGCCCTTTAACTTCTTTAACCACATATTTCAGCATTTTTTCAGTACTTTCACGTATTTCTTCTTCTGATAAAAAGCTTGTTTCAATATCCACTTGTGTAAATTCAGGTTGGCGGTCGCCGCGCAAATCTTCATCTCGGAAACAACGAACGATTTGATAGTACCGGTCAAAGCCTGAACTCATTAACAATTGTTTAAATAGCTGAGGTGATTGTGGTAAAGCAAAAAACTTCCCTTGATGTACACGTGAAGGCACTAAATAGTCACGAGCTCCTTCTGGTGTTGATTTCGTTAAATACGGTGTTTCTACGTCTATAAATCCATCGTTGTCTAAGAAGTCACGGATAGCTTTCTTCGTTTCATGACGAATTTTGATGTTCTCTTGCATACGTGGACGGCGTAAGTCAATGTATCGATATTTCAATCTTAAATCATCTGATACATTTAAATCATCAATGATTTCAAAAGGTGGGGTTTTAGACTTATTTAAAATCGTTAAGTCAGTAGCTTCAATTTCAATTTCCCCTGTGTTCATGTTTGGGTTTACTGCGCCTTCAAGTCGCTCAGTAACGTTTCCGGTAATCTCTACAATATACTCAGCACGTAATGTTTCTGCTTTCTCTAACAAGCCATTCCCTTGATCTGCATTAAATACCACTTGAACAATTCCTGTATGATCTCTTAAATCAATAAAAATCATTCCGCCTAAATCACGGCGTTTCTGAACCCATCCATTTAAGCGTACGGTTTCTCCAACATTTTGTTTTGTGATTTGACCACAATAATTTGTTCTACTCATATTTTTAATCCTCACTTGCTAATTTTTGTATTGTTTCAGTGTAAACTTCTTGAAAATCGTCTGCATAGATATCCTCTAAGTTTAGCGATATTTCTTTACCTGTCGATAATAATTTCATATTTACTGTACGATTTTCTAATTCTTGACTTCCTAAAGTGAACACCGTTTTTGCATCTAACTTATCGGCTGTTTTAAACTGTTTTCCTGGTTTACGTCCAGCAAATTCTCGTTCAGCAACTATCCCATGATGTCTTAAAGCATTTACTAATTTTAATGCTTCATTATTGACCTCGTCTCCTATCGTCACAACAAATGCATCTAACTGGTGTCTTTGAGGGAATGGATAGTCAATACCTTCGAGTAACATGACCAAGCGTTCAAGCCCAATCGCGAAACCAAACCCTGGAGTCGCTGGTCCTCCAACCTCTTCTACTAATTGATCATATCGTCCACCCGCACATATTGTCGTATTTGCTCCAAAATTCGGGTCATTCGTCATAATTTCAAATATAGTATCGTTATAATAATCCAACCCTCGCACCATATTTGTATCAATTTCATACGGGATTTCAAGAAGGTCTAACATTTCTTTAACCTTTTCAAAGTGTTCAGCAGATGCATCATTTAAATAATCCAATACTGAGGGAGCGTCTTTTACAATTTCTTGATCTTTTTTATCTTTACTATCGAGCACCCGCAGCGGATTTTTGTGCAGACGTTCTTTTGAATCTTCACTCAAATCATCAAAATGAGGCGTCAAGAAATCAATTAAAGCTTCGCGGTAAGCAATACGCGACTCTGTATTTCCTAGAGAATTAATGACTAATGTTAAATCATCAATATTAAATGATTCAAAAATATCCATCGCCAAAGCCATTGTTTCCACGTCTATGGCCGGATTATTACTGCCGTATACTTCTACTCCAATTTGATGAAATTGGCGCATACGTCCACTTTGAGGACGCTCAAAGCGAAACATAGGTCCAGTATAATAATACTTTACCGGCTTATGGTGTTCCGGTCCGTATATTTTATTTTCAACATATGCTCGAACTACACCAGCTGTTCCTTCTGGACGAAGAGCTAAGTGACGATCGCCTCGATCATAAAATTCATACATTTCTTTTGAAACAATATCACTGGTTTCACCAACCCCTCGAGCAAACAATTCAAATTGCTCAAAAATCGGTAATCGAATTTCTTGATAGTAATATTTTTCTAAAAGGACTTCAATTTTTTCTTCTACATGTTGCCATTTATTCGATTCTTCAGGCAAAAAATCAGCGGTTCCTCTTATTTTTTGGTACTTCATGTCTTTCTCCCTCTCAATCCTTAAATTGTCAATAAAAAAAGCCCTTATTCTTTCGAACAAGGACGTGTAAATTTATGTTTTATATGTCGGCACGTGGTACCACCTTAATTTGGAATAAAATAGATTATTCCCTCTTCGTTAACGCCTTTAACGTGACAGTTTTCCTGTCAATCCTCAAGAGTGTCTTTCGTTTTATACTCTATTAGGTTCTCTCAACCTGCGAACCTTCTCTGTAAATAGAATCTATAAAACTACTTTCTCTTTCCACGGACCTAAATATTATCTATATTAGTAGAACAACTTTACTAAAAATAAGATCTATTGTCAAACCCTTCTTCTTTGAAGACTATTCTCTTTCTAAAACAAAAGAATTTCGTTATGTTTAAGCAAGAGAATTCTTTTTCGACCAGTCTTTGAACAACTAAAGTAATTTCATTTTACAAATTGTTTTACAGTTGTATTAACAAACCATTTATCGATTGCTATAATTATCTAAACAGAACCTTTTTCTGTCACTCTAGGAGGAAATAATATGTCCTCAAATTCAATTTCACAAAAAATAGAAAAATTACTTCCGAATAAAATTGCATTTATTACTTTTTTTATGTTTTTAATTCTTTTAACCGCTGGAGCAGCTGTTGCTCTTGCGAATGAAAATATGGTCACCGTTGAGACAGCGGTTCTAAACGTCCGATATGGTCCAGGTCTTTCTCATGAAGTTTTGACTCAAGTGGAGGAAGACGATCGGCTATTTTTATTAGGTGAGGAAAACAAATGGTATAAAGTTCGACTCGGCAATGACCAAGTCGGATGGGTAGCTAGCTGGCTTGTAGATTCTGGTGAGATTACCCAAGGAGATTCTCAATATGCCAAGGTTACAGGAGAAGCAGTTAATATTCGTCAATTCTCTAATACGGATTCTGAAATTCTCGGAACCGTTTACAAAGACGCTGAATTGCAGATTTTATATCAAGATGGAGATTGGTATCAAGTACTCTATATGGGACAAGTGGCTTGGATTCATGGAGATTACATCGAAATACTAAATACGACTGCTGCTGAAGAAATGCCTGTAAATGCTTCCGCTGGTTCAGATGTCGAAAACACTGTTGTCCAAATGGGAGACATTGTAACGAATATTCGAAGTCAGCCTACTACAGAAAGTGAAGTCATTTATGCAGCTCAACCTGGTGAACAATTTGAATTTATCGAAAATAACGAGGATTGGTACCACATTCGTCTAGATGAAAATACGACAGGATACGTCGCCGGTTGGGTTTCAAGCATTATCGAACCATCTGCTCAAACGGAAGAATCGCCTGCTCCAACGGAAACTGCCTCAGCGCAATATGCTCGGACGGTTTCTTCACTAGCGGAAGCAACGATTGTCATTGATGCAGGACATGGTGGATACGATCCTGGTGCCATTTCACCAAATCAAATGATTACTGAAAAAGATATTACGTTAGATACAGCTCTTCTATTGAAGAATCGTTTAGAAGACGCAGGTACAAATGTCATTTTAACGCGTGGCTCCGACCAATTCATCTCCTTAGATGAACGTGTACAAACGGCTCATGCACATCATGCAGACGCTTTTATCAGCCTTCATTACGATGCTGTTGAACAAGCGAATACGATGAGCGGAACAACCACTTACTATTATTTCGATTCCGACCTTGAGTTAGCGAATACAGTGAATCGCTATTTAGCGCAAAATACACCGTTGACAAACAATGGAGTTCGCCTCGGTAACTATTATGTTTTACGAACTAATCGCCAACCTTCTATTCTGTTGGAATTGGGTTATATGAATAGTGATTTAGACTTACAATATATTGATACACACTCCTATCAAGCAACAATTGTTGAGGCTGTGTATCAAGCTTTGCGTGAGTATTATAGCCAATAATTATCCAATTTAAAAAAGCTCAGTGTGTGAAGAATTTTAATTTCTTCGTATACTGAGCTTTTTTCTTATTTATTTTTAGAGTCAACCAGGATGGTTACTGGACCATCATTTACTAAAGAGACAGCCATATCTGCGCCAAAAACGCCTGTTTCTACTTTAAACCCTTCATCTCGCAAATTTTGATTTAACTCCTCATAGAGTTTATCCGCTTTTTCAGGGTTGGCTGCCTTCACAAAACTTGGACGATTTCCTTTTTTCGTGTCTGCATGCAGCGTAAATTGTGAAATGGAAAGAATGTCTCCATCTACTTCGCGGAGTGATAAATTCATTTTTCCTTCATCATCTTCAAAAATTCGCATATTTGAAATTTTCCTTGTTAAATACGCCACATCTTCACTGGTATCTTCTTCCTCTACACCAACGAGTAAAAGAAAACCTAACCCTATTTCACCATTTTCTTTTCCGTCAGCTTTAACACTTGCTTTTGATACACGTTGAATAACAACTCTCACTTTTAACTTCCACTTCCTTAGTTCAATTTTTCATTTATACAGTAATTCTTCGAATGGAGTAAATATCTGGTACTTGATTCAATTTTTCAATGATTCGATCTAATTCTTCCGTATTATGAATCCCGATAGATAAACGGATGGTTGCCATTTGATTATTATCCACTCGGCCGTTGACGTTACTTAAACGGTTCGTCATACTATTAACGACTTCTAAGACGTCGTTTAATAATCCAGATCGGTCAAAACCAAAGACTTCTAAATCCGTATCATAGATTTTTTCACTTCGGGTATTTTCCCACTCCACCTCAATTAAACGATTTTGAAGATCATCCTCTGTAGCAACGTTTGGACAATCTTTTCGGTGAACAGAAATTCCTCGCCCTCGCGTAATGTACCCTACAATTTCATCTCCGGGCACTGGGTTGCAGCATTTGCTTAACCGCAAGAGTAAATTCTCCGCGTCTTCAACGACCACACCATCTTCGTGGCGGACTTTGATTTTTTCAGGATCTTGTTTTTTCTCTATCGTCGTAGTATTTGATAATTGTGTGGCTTCTTGGTCTCTCTTTTTTCGAGCTTCTTCTGTTAGACGATTAACTACTGTCACCGGTCGAACTTCATTAAAACCTATTGCTGCATATAAACTTTCACTATCTTTATAATTGAATTTTTTGGCATGTTCGTCCATAATCTCGTTCGTCATGAAATCTTTTGGATTAAGATCTTGGTCTAATATTAGCGATTCGACTGTTTTCTTCCCGTTTTCAGCTGCTTCTTCTTGGTCCTGGACTTTGAAATAGCGGCGGATTTTATTTTTGGCTTTTGAAGTATTTACAAATTTCAACCAATCTCTACTCGGTCCAGCAGACGATGAAGAGGTGATAATTTCAACGATATCGCCTGTTTTTAATTTGTAATTTAATGGAACCATTTTACCGTTGACTTTAGCCCCTGTTGATTTATCTCCGACTTCTGTATGGACATGATAAGCAAAATCTAAAGTACTCGCTCCATCCGGGAGTTCCATGACATCCCCACCGGGTGTAAAGACATAAACATTATCGGTAAAGAAGTCTTGTTTGACTGCATCCATAAACTCAGCAGCATCATTTGACTCACTTTGCAATTCGATAATATCCCTAAACCAAGAAAGTTGCTCGCCCATTCGGTCATTTTGAACTTTAGTCGTCACACCTTCTTTATAAGCCCAGTGTGCAGCAACCCCGTACTCTGCCACTTCATGCATTTGATACGTTCTTATTTGAACTTCGAGAGGCGTTGCATTTGGACCTAAAACCGTGGTGTGTAAAGATTGATACATATTGGCTTTTGGCATCGCAATATAATCTTTAAAACGACCCGGCATGGGTTTCCATTGCGTATGAATCGCTCCCAATACGGCATAACAATCTTTGATAGAATCTACAAGCACCCGAATCGCTAATAAATCATAAATCTCATCAAATTGTTTCTTTTGATTTTTCATTTTTCGATAAATCGAATAAATATGCTTCGGACGGCCGGTAATTTCAGCTTTTATGTCTAATTCTTTGATGGATTCATTAATTGCATCGATGGAGTCTTGTATATATTGCTCTCGATCTTCGCGACGTGAATCCATTAGATGAACAATACGATAAAATTGTTGAGGGTTTGTGTAGCGAAGAGATAAATCTTCCAGCTCCCACTTAATTCGACTCATCCCTAAGCGATCGGCTAATGGTGCATAAATATCTAAGGTTTCATATGAAATTTCCCGTTGCTTTTCTGCTCTATGAAATTTCAACGTTCGCATATTGTGTAATCGGTCAGCTAATTTTACTAAAATGACGCGAACATCTTTGGCCATTGCTAAAATCATTTTTCGATGATTTTCTGCTTGATGTTCACGTTTTGAAGTAAATTTAAATTTACCTAATTTAGTTACGCCGTCGACTAAATCAGCCACTTCTTGTGAAAATTCTTCTTTAATATCATCATACGAGTAATCAGTATCTTCAATGACATCATGAAGGAACCCTGTGGCGACGGTTACAGGATCCATGTTGATTTCGGCAAGAATACCCGCTACTTGAACCGGGTGTACAATATACTCTTCTCCCGATTTGCGCATTTGCCCCTTATGCGCATTTTCAGCGTATTCATAGGCTTTGTTGACGAATTTTACATGTTCGCTGTTCATATAAGTCAAGCACATTGCGATAACTTCTTGTGCAGTATAATTTGTTTTTTTCGTCATTTCAGACACCTTCTTTTTTCCTTCGTTCATAAGATTTACAAAAACCAGCACTCGAGAGTGCTGGTTCGTTCATTTAATTATAACGATTATAAGTGTTGTTTTCAAGGAATTCAAATGGTTGTGCGATTAAGCTTTTATTGAATCTCCTCTTTATAAATCGCTTGGTTATTCAACCTCTTTAGCGCCTTCTACAATTTTAATTCCGCTTGACGCCCCAATACGAGTAGCTCCTACTTCAATCATTGCGACAGCATCTTCATAAGAGCGGACACCGCCTGAAGCTTTTACACCCATTTTTGGACCAACGGTTGCTCGCATTAAGCGAACGTCATCTAAAGTAGCTCCACCTGTTGAAAAACCAGTTGAAGTCTTCACGAAATCAGCTCCAGCTTGTTTTGCAAGTTCTGATGCCCGTATTTTTTCAGGTTTTGTAAGGAGCGAAGTTTCAATAATCACTTTGACAACGGCTTTACCATCCACCGCATTAACCACAGCTTGAATATCTTCTAAAACTGTATCATAATCTTCCGATTTTAATGCACCGATATTAATCACCATATCTACATCTGATACACCTTCCGCTAGTGCTTGTTTAGCTTCAGCTACTTTTATATCCGTAGTATTTGCGCCAAGCGGGAAACCAATAACCGTTGTGACACCCACATCGGTTCCTTCTAATAATTCTTTCGCATATTTTACCCAGTAAGGTTGGATACATACGGTTTTAAAATGATATTCTTTCGCTTCCTCACAAATTCTTTGAATATCCTCTTTAGTCGCGTCCGCATTCAGTATAGTATGATCGATATATTGAGCAATGTTTTCCATAGATAAATACTCCTCTTCCTTCATTCTTTTTAAAAATTAATTATGTAATTTATATTAATTATCTAGTGATCATTCCTTGGTCACTCGAAGGTTTTCTGGCAATAATGACAATCCAGTCTTTCATTTGATTGATTTGTTCAATTTTGAATCCTTCGTCTTTTAAAGCTTTAACCATTTCTTCTTCTTGCGTGGCAATAATTCCAGAAGAAATGAAGTATCCTCCAGGCTTCAATACCCGTATAGCATCAGGGATAAGCTGTAAAATAATATTAGCTAAAATATTTGCTACAACGACATCCGCTTCTATTGTAACATCTTCCAGTAAATTATTCTCTTCTACAGTGATTTTTGACTTAAGCTGATTGAGTTGGATATTATTTTTAGCGGATTGTACCGCTATGTCATCCAAATCATAAGCATAGACTTCTTTTGCATCCAACAAGGCACTGGCAATTGTAAGCACTCCGGAACCTGTCCCTACATCAAGAACTGTCTCTCCACCTCGCAGAATAGTTTCTAAAGCTTGGATTGAAAGTTGGGTCGTTGGATGTGTACCTGTTCCAAATGCTAAACCAGGATCCATAACAATTAATTTTTCATCCGTTCGCCTTTTTTCATACTGTTCCCATTCTGGAACAATGGTTAAATACCGGGTCACTGGAACAGAATGATAATACTCTTTCCATTTATCCTTCCATTCAGAATCCATAATCGTTGCAGATTCTACAATATAATGTTTTACGTTTAAATTGAATGTTTTTAATTGTTCTAATCTTTGATGTAGCTTTTTTTCGAAATCCGAATCAATGGTATCTAGGGAAAAATAGCCTTTGACGATGATTCCTTCTTTAGGAAATTTATTCTCATCTAAAGCCCATAATGCATCAAAGCCGTATTCAGGCATTGTTTCAAAATCGTTTCGGTCAATGACACTCACTCCAGCGGATCCAAGTTCGATTAAGAGAGCTGACACGCTGTCTTCAGCTTCTTGGTTGATATGAACGCTATATTCTTTCCATTCCGTCATTGTCATCCTCCTTGAACTTCTCAATCAATGACTCATCTTCATCAGTTGAGAATGTTAAAGGTTCTGATGAATATTTATTCGTCTTTTTCATTGTTTCAATGGTGTTTTCCATATTCTGCTCATTCCACAATAAAGAAAATTCTTTTCGCGTATCATCTTTTAAGAATTCTCTTATTTGACCTGCCGCACTGGAAGCCGCTATATTTAGCTGTTTAATAAAGGCATCGACATATCCTTTCTCCACACCTTCTTTAGGATTTATAGGAACGGCCACTAGGTAATTACTTGGTACAATTTTCGGGTCTGTTTCACTATAGAAACAAACGACATCTTCAAAAATTAATTCACCTGAATCATTTACTCGAGCATTGACATCTTGAAGATATAAACTCTCTGAAACTTCAAGTGTAATCGCAAAGTAAATTTCTAATGCGCGTTTTGAACGATCTACAATAATGCGCCACCGATAGTGTGTAGCTTCATCCAGCATTTTATTGTAGATATAGTCACCAATTTCCATATCCATTTTCGGTCCTCCTCTTACTTTTTTCTATTTTACCATAATTTTTATATCCACACTTACTTTTACTCGTTACAAAATTAAATGTGTTGTTTTATTTGTTCCCCTTGACTATATTTTTTGAATTTTCTATAATTAAACCAAACATACATTCGGTTAGTGTTCGGTAAAGGGGTGATTTTTAATGAGTAAAAATCAAGACACTGTTTTGCATATGGATTATTCAAACGAGCCTCATCGGGATATTTTGTGCGTTGACATTAAATCCTTTTTCGCAAGTGTAGAAGCCGTTGAACGTAAACAACATCCGTTAGAAGCGATGATTGCGGTCGTCAGTAAACCGGATAATAATGGCGGTTTAGTTTTAGCCGCTTCTCCTCGTGTAAAAGAAAAATATAATGTGCGTACTGGGACAAGAGTTTATGAAATCCCTAAAAACTCTGAGATTCAAATTGTGGAACCGCGTATGGCATTGTATTTGAAAAAGAATTTAGAGATTATTAATATCTTTAAACGCTATGTATCCATTCAAGACTTACATATTTATAGCATTGATGAGTCCTTTTTAGATGTGACGCATTCACATGCTTTATTTGGAACGACCAAAGAAATTGCTACAAAAATCCAAAAAGATATTTTAAAAGAGCTAAAGTTAATTGCTACAGTAGGTATCGGAGATAATCCATTACTTGCTAAATTGGCTTTGGATCATGAGGCAAAAAAGGCCTATCACAACTGGTTTCAGGCTTATTGGGGGTATGAAACTGTCGAAAAGACCATTTGGAAAAAAATAGACAATTTAACGGATTTTTGGGGCATTGGTAAACGAACAGAAAAAAAGCTAAATCAAATAGGCATTTACAGTGTTTATGACTTAGCGCAATATGATGTTCAAAAGATTAAAAAACGGTTCAATGTCATTGGAGAGCAGCTTTTTTTTCACGCACATGGGATTGATCGAACTATTTTATCTGATCGTTTTACGCCAAAAGAAAATTCTTTTTCAAAAAATCAAATCTTAAATCGAGATTACGTAAATCCTTATGACGTAGAAGTTGTCATTCGTGAAATGACGGAAGAAAATGCCATGCGACTTCGAAAACATGGTTTAACTGCGAGCACCGTTAAATTAACGATTGGTTATTCTAAACATACTTTTGAACCGGGATTTAGTCACCAAATGGCCGTAGAAGCCACAGATTCGTCGAAAAAGTTAGTCCATTATATGATTCGTCTATTTCGAAAATATTATAAAGATTATCCTGTTCGTGTAGTCAATGTCACCTTTAGTAAAATTGCACCTAAACAAGATTATCAATTAAGTTTATTTGAAAGCTTAGAAGATATTTTAAAAGATGAGCGGCTCGATGAGACCATTGATTTAGTCCGTAAAAAATATGGGTACACTTCCCTTCTGCATGCTAGCAGCTTATTAAAGAATGGGATGGCCATTCAACGTAGTAAACTCCTTGGCGGGCATCAAGCGAATGTTGAAAAGAATAAATAGAATTGAGAGTGAGTGAATATGAAAAAGAAACATATTTATCTAACTCCCGATCAATTGGGTTATAAAGATCGCGGTAAAATGAAATGGTTAGGGCTAATGTTATCCGACCATACAGAATCACTGAGAAAAATGGCAGAAGCCGATCGCTTGGAAGAAGTGGCTCCAAAACCCAAGCAATCACTTGTTGAAATTGGAGAAATGTTATCTAAAGCCTACCATACTGGTGAACCTGTCCTGATTCAAGCAAACATCTTACAAAATGGCTCTTATTTTAAAGATGTTCCTTGCTTAATCTCTGGGACTTTTGAAGAAAAGATTTACTTAATGCTGAAAGATGGTAGGATAGTCGATACAACCTTAGAGGATATACGACATATTGAATGGATGGACCCACTGGCATGGTACGAAAAAAAGTGACGATTCTCCATAAAAAACGAGCATCCGTTAATTTGGATGCTCGTTTACATTATTTATAACTTTGAAAATACATTGGATATCGCATCTTCAAACACTAAAGTGTGAGCTGGGACTTGAATTGGAGATTTATTAATCGCTACCAGATGTTCTCCATTAAAGTAATTGATTAAACCTGCAGCTGGATAGACAACCAAAGAAGTACCCGCAATCATCAGCATATCGGCTGCTTGAATATCTTCAATGGCTTGTTGAACCACATTTTGATCTAGACCTTCTTCATATAAAACAATATCCGGACGGACAATCGCGCCATCCCTTGGACATCTTGGGATTCCATCTTCATCTAACTCCAATTCATCGATTTCATAATGGAGCAAACATTTCGTACAATAATTTCTTAAAGTGGATCCATGCAATTCATGTACCACACTACTTCCTGCTTTTTGATGTAACCCGTCTATGTTTTGCGTAACAATACTGACTTCTTTTCCTTGATCTTCTAAATCTTTTAAAAAAATATGGGCGTCATTTGGTTCAGCATCTTCAAAAACCAAATTTTCAAAATAGTATTGGAAAAATTGCTTAGGATAACGTTTATAAAACGTATGAGAAATCATTTCTTCCGCAGAAACATGCGTGCCACTCTCTTGCATATATAAGCCTTTTGAAGAACGGAAATCAGGAATTCCACTTTCTGTAGAAACGCCAGCTCCCCCAAAAAATACGATTTTTTGACTATCCGCTAATTGGGCTTTTAATTCTTCAATTTTATTCGCCACAAAATATTCCCCTTTCTTAATATTCATTCTCATCTATCATCATACCAAAGAATTAAGAAAGATACTTTATTCATGGAGTTTCATTCTATCGACGAAAAAGAATTCAAAAAATGCGTATTTTTGGTATACTATTTTAGCTAAAGAGATGAAAATTGTCCGTGTCAATGGTGATGGAAGATTGGAGAACATAAATGCTTAATGACTTAACAACGATTCGAATACTGGTTCTATTTTTAATTATGGGCTTAAACATCCACTCTTTTTTCTTATTTTATAGAGACAAAAGGAAAGCTCAGAAAAAACAATATCGAATTCCTGAAAGAACTCTGATTTTTTCGGCCTTTCTTGCAGGTGGAATCGGTGCTTGGTTTGGAATGACTATCTTTAGACATAAAACGAAACATTTAGCGTTTAAAATAAGCATGCCAATTGCAATGATGCTCACTGTATTTATTATTTTTGTTCTATTTATTTAATAATCATTAAAGATCAAGTCAATTTCTAATTAGGGAATCTTGTTTGGTCTTTTTAATTCTTTTGATCTTCTGGTTGATACTCTAGTATATCTCCTGGTTGGCAATCTAAGGCGTCACAAATTCCTTCGAGTGTCGAAAACCGAATGGCTTTTGCTTTACCATTTTTTAAAATAGAAATGTTAGACATGGTAATTCCTACTTTTTCTGAAAGCTCTGTAACACTCATTTTCCTTTTGGCCAACATAACATCAATATTAATTTTTATACCCAATTCATTTCACCTCAGACCGTTAAATCATTTTCATTTTTTATGTCAATGGCTTCTTCCAACAAATACTCCAATACTGAACTAAACACCCCAACAACAAAAGCTGCAAATGCAGGAATAGAAGCGATTAAGATTAAGCCTGGTGCATCATCCCACTCAGCTACAATATAAACTAAGGGAAGAATCAAAATATAAATTCCAGTAATGATGAAAGCATATTGTTTAATTTTTCTGAGTCCTCTAACAGCTAAACTTGAGAAAGCTTTATTTCGATCAATATATGTGATTAATTTGTAGGTTTGATATAATGCCGTATAAAAAGGCACCATAGAGAGCGTAATCCCTATTAGAATACCCGTAATAACATACCCCAGTGTTAATGCTTGAATGGCCGTATCTCCAACTCCAGCCCATAAAAGGACGGCTAAAACAAGTACCGGAATACCAATTAAAATAATAGCTACCTTCAATAACAAAGTTGATTTTTTCATCTCGTTCTACCTCACTAAAAATATTTATTTGTAAAAAGTATACTCCTTTTTATTGAAAGTCAATAAATAATTATTATCAAACAATGTATAATTAATGTATTACAATAAAAAACAAACTACGAAATATGGTTTCGTCAAGTTCAATTAGTTTACTTAAGAAAAGAACTATTGGTAAAGTTTTATTGAATCGATCATAATGAAATGAATGGAGGAAATGACATGATGACTGAAACAATTTTGATTACCGGTGCTGGTAGTGGTCTGGGTAAATTAACTGCATTAACACTCGGAAAAATGGGCAAAAAAGTAATTGCAACAACGGAAACAATGGAACAAGCGGATTTGTTAAGAGAAGATGCCGAAGCTTTACGCATTCCACTACAAATTGAAAAATTAGATATAACAGATGAAAATGATCGAAAAAAAGCATGGTCATGGGATATTGACATATTAGTGAATAACGCCTCTATAAAAGAAGGTGGTTCTTTAGTTGATATTCCAGAAGAGAATTTTAGAAATCAATTTGAAGTGAATGTAATTGGTACTGTTTTACTTACTCAAGGCTTCGCGCGACAAATGATTGACAAAGGGTATGGTAGAATTATCTTTGTTTCATCTATTTCAGGATTAATGGTGAATGCTTTTTCAGGTCCCTACTCTTCTTCCAAATTTGCAACGGAAGCCATCGCGAATACTTTAGCACAAGAGTTGCAAGAATTTAATATAGAAGTCGCAACGATAAACCCAGGTCCATATTTAACTGGATTTAATGATGAAGAGTTCGAACGTTATCGAACATGGGACGATGACGCGGAGGAACGGATTTTTAATTATCAAAATCTCCATTTTCCATTCCCACAAATGGATCCTAAAAAAGCAGTTGCTCCGATGATTCGAGTGATTCTTGGTCAGACGAAGATGCATCGTAACCTTATCCCAAGATCGTTAACCTTTGGCGTCATTGGGAATCAAATTTATCAATGGTTGAAGAAAACACATTGGCGATCAGGTGAACGCCATTCGTTAGTCATCCAGTCCAATGAAATGCAACCTGCTACTAAAATGTAATGTTAAAAAACCCGCACAAACTCTACAATGAACTGCCCCCTGTCAAGTAGACAGGCAAATAAACAAAATATTTGTGCCATGTATGAATCATTCATGCATGGCTTTTTCTTATGCTGGGATTTTTAAACCCATTTTCAAGGTTACCCGTTGAGTATTGTAAAATTCAATATATCGTATAATATCATTCTTTAATTCTTCAAAGCTCTTATAGGACTTCAGGCGATACATCTCTTCTTTGATGATCCCCCAAAAGTTTTCCATTGGCCCATTATCTATACATTTTCCTACGCGAGACATGCTCTGGGTCACTTGGTATTTTTTGATAAATTTATTAAAGTCATGGGACGTGTACTGGAAACCACGGTCACTATGCAAAAGTGTCTCAGTGGGCATAATATCTGGTTTAATTTGTTCGACAGTATCCAATACTAAGGCATTATTATTATGAGTAGACAACTTAAAAGCGACGATTTTATTCGCTCCATAATCCAATATGGCGCTAAGATAAGCTTTAGAAGATTTGCCATATTTAAATTCTGTCACATCAGTCAATAAGACTTCCATCGCTTTATATTCCTTCTGGAATTTTCTGTTTAGTGTGTTTTCGGCGACATGTTGCGGTTTGTGTGGTTTATAGTTATACCGTTTCCGACGGATAACGGCTTTTAAACCCAGTAATTTCATTAAGCGATAGACACACTTGTGATTCACTTTGGCATTTAAGAAATGGTTCAGGTAAATGGTGATGCGACGATACCCGTAGATGCCTTTATGTTTTTCATAGGCTTGAATAATTAATTCCACCAGCTTTCGCAGGCGCTTTTCTGAGGCTGATGGTTTGCGTTTTAACCACTTATAATAACCCGCTTTGCTGACTCCAAGGGCTTGGCAGAGATGGATTACTTTGATTCCTTCTTTTTGTAGTTTCTTGATCGTTTGGTATTCCGCTTCATACCTCGTTTGCGTGACATCAACTCTCTTTCCACTTCTTCCAACTTTTTTAAGGCAGCGTTCTCCGTTTCTAAGTATTCGTTACGGGCTTTTAAAGCCGCCATTTCCGCTCGCAATTTCTCTTCAGCGGTCTGAATGGTGTCCGGCTTTCCACGTCCGCGTCCATCAATGAGTCCGTCAGGACCATGTTTTTTGTACTTTTGGACCCATGAATAGACATTATTGTAAGACACTTGAAATTTTTCAGCCGTATCTTTATAAGACAAACCATTGGCTAAACAATCTTTGACAATCTCAATCTTTTCTTCTTGTGATTTTTTCTTACCTTTCATCGTATACACCTCGGGTTTTGGAGTATAACTCCTGATTTCTTCCCCTTTAGTATACTTTATTATCCAATCCCTGACAGTTGAATGAGTAGGAATATTATATTTAAGAGCTAATTGTCTGATAGGAACGCCTTTAGTAATGTGTTCATGAACTACAGTCTTTTTAAAATCTTCAGTGTAATGATTGTTTTTCGACCTTGACTGAATACCTGAAGGCCCATATTCTTGGTACCTGAGGACTTTCTCATTGAAGGTCGAATTACTTAACAGTAAACCATAGTCTTCACTTAACTCTCTAAAACTTCTTCCATCTTCAAGATAGAATTGAATATATCGCTCAAGCTCATGAGCTGAATGTTTGCTATTTGAACGCATAAAAATCCCCCTAAAGTAGTTTTTCTTTTTTAAGTGTCTACTTTAGGGGGAGCATATCA
>Ga0079225_10000233_pt1 | contig 29688 bp, 24 predicted proteins | sample Poulit2012_FD_76344 | JGI IMG/M metagenome (GOLD analysis project Ga0079225, IMG submission 76344) | Agricultural soil microbial communities from Georgia to study Nitrogen management - Poultry litter 2012 | ecosystem: Environmental > Terrestrial > Soil > Agricultural land | place: USA: Georgia... | reverse complement strand
TAGCATTATAACCTATTTCATCATGATAAATAAATTCATTAACTTTAACTACAACACCGTCATTATCGTAGTTTAATTCTTTTCTAAGTTTATCATATTCTTCTATTTTATTAATTAAAGATTGGCTTGTTTTATGTACACTAAAATAAGGATTTACTTTAAATCCTAAATGTTTTAAATAATTAAGTGCATCTTCTTGAGTTTTAATGTTTTCTAAATCTTCAACTATTGTGTAAATAAAAATATCCAACCCTCTACTAGCCGCAACACTACTATCTAACTGTCTAATTGTTCCGCTTGCAGCATTTCTAGGATTTTTAAACACTTCCAAATTATTGTTCATTCTATCTTCATTTAATTTGTGAAAACTTTCATGTGGCATGAAAATTTCTCCTCTAACAGTTAGATTAATATTTTCATTTAGTTTAAGAGGTAGTGTTTTAATAGTTTTTACATTTAAACTTATATCTTCACCAACTAAACCATTACCTCTAGTAGCGGCTCTTTTAAAATACCCTTCTTCATATTCAATGCTAACAGCTAAACCATCTATTTTAAGTTCACTTATAAAACTTAAATTATCAAATTCTTCAAACAATTTGTTTGAAAAACTAGATAAGTCTTCAAAATTAAAACTATTATCTAAACTCATCATCGGAACTTCATGTTCAACTTTAACAAACTCTTCTAAAATTTCACCACCAATTTTTTCACTTGGTGAATTTTTTAATTTATACTCTGGATATTTCTTTTCTAAATCTATTAATTCATGTAAAAGTTTATCATACTCATAATCAGTTATAGTTGGACTATCTAACGTATGATAATTATAATTTGCTTCATTTATTAACTTTACTAATTCTTTTATTCTACTCTTTGCCATAAATATTACCACCTTCTTTTATTATAACATATGAGTTAGTTATTATTTAAATTAAACCTTCATTAAAAAATACATTTACTAATCATTTTAAAATTAATTATTCATAAATGTTTTTAAACAATTAATATTAAAACTTAATAGTTTTTTCTCTATCAAACATATATATTGTATTTTTAAAATAAACTAAAAAGAGATGCTTTTTAATGCATCTCTTCATGTTGAAATTGACTTAAATAAAGACTTCTATATAAACCATTTTCTATTTTCATTAATTCTTTATGTTTTCCTTGTTCAACAATATTTCCATCGTTCATTACTATAATAATATCTGCATCTATAATGGTTTTAAGTCTATGAGCAATAACAAAACTAGTTTTTCCAATCATAGCTTCATTAAATGTTTCTTGAATTTCTGCTTCCATTAAACTATCAATATTAGATGTTGCTTCATCTAGTATTAAAATTGGCGGATCTATTATTAATGCTCTTGCGATTGTGAGAAGTTGTTTTTGTCCTGTCGATAAATTCGTTTTATCATCTAATATTGTTTGATAACCATCTTTTAAATTCATAATAAAATCATGGCAGTTCGCTTTTTTAGCTGCTTCTATTACTTGTTCTTTAGTAGCTCGTTTTTTTCCATACTTTAGATTAGCTTCGATTGTTCCACCAAATAGCCATGGTTCTTGTAACACAAGTCCAAAACTTAATCTAAGAGCTTTTCTATTATAATCATCAATATCTTTACCATCTATTGTTATACTACCTGAATTAATATTATAATATTTCATTAAAAGGTTTATCATAGTTGACTTACCAGCACCAGTTGGCCCTACTATAGCAACTTTCTCACCCTTTTTAACATCTAAATTAAAATTAGATATTAATTCTCTATCTTTAGTATATCCAAAACAAACATCTTGGAAAGTAATATTACCTTCTTTAGCTCGGTCATTAATATTAAACGGTATTCTTTCTTTATAAGTATTCATACCAATTACTTCTAAAATTCTTTTCACACCAGCACGACCAGCCATAAAGTTTGCGGTTAAAACACTATACTCGTTAAAAGGTTTGGAAAACATTTGTGCATACATGATCATTGAAGTTAACATACCTGCTGTTATATTATGACCTCTTTTAAATAATATTAAAGAAACTAATCCTAACATTGCAAATGCAACATTATTAAATACACGATATGTTGGATTATTCATTGATGCACTAAAATATGCTCTTTCACCCACTTTAGTTAAATCATTATTAATACTATCAAAATTATTTTTAGCTTTTTCTTCGAAATTAAAACTTTGAATTAATTTCTTTTCACCAAAATATTCTTTTGCACTAGCAGTTAAATTACCAGTCAGCCTTTGTAAAACTACAAATCTTTCATTTCTTTTTTCGTTTGTTATTTTAGAATATAAAAAGATAAACGGTACTACCATAATAACTACTAAAGTTAACCAGACATTTAAATAAAGCATCAAAATAACTACAAAAAGAACAGTAGTTCCACCCTGAAATGCATTCATAAAGAAATGACTTAATGCATCAAAAACTAAATCAATATCTTGTGAGAACCTTGCCATAATATCTCCGGTTTGAGTTTGGTCTATATAAGCAATTCTTGTGTGTGATACAACATGAAATGCTTGGGTTCTTAAGTTTTTTGTTACTGCTGTTGCAAAATTATGAGCAAACGCTTGACTAAACCATAATGTTAATGAACCAAGTATATAAAAACTTCCAATTAAAATTAAATACTTAATAACTATTTCCATGTTTCCACTATGAGTAGTTAAGTTAGATATTAGCATTCCAATTAAAAGTGGATTAATCATAATTAAAGCATTACCAATAATAGCTGTTAGTAGATTTAATACTAACCATTTTCTAGCTCCCTTACTATATGGATTTAATAAAATTAATACTTCAATCATTAATATCACCTTCTACTTGAGATGCATATAATCTTTGATATAAATCATTAGTTTTTAACAAATTATCATGATTATCTATAGCTATTATTTCACCTTTATCTAAAACTACAATATTATTTGCATTTTTAATACTTGATAGTCTTTGTGATATATATATTTTTGTTTGTGATTTATCTCTTTTATTTAATTCTTTTCTTATATTAAAATCAGTCATATAATCAAGAGCACTAAACACATCGTCTAATATTAATATTGGAGAGTTTTTAACTAACGTTCTAGATAGTGCCAATCTTTGTCTTTGTCCACCTGAGAAATTTACTCCTTCTCTTAAAACTATTTCATTTGTTTTATTTTGTCTATTTAAAACAAAGCTTGCACTAGCTTCTTTTAATGCTTTTTCAACTTCTTTTTCACTATATGAATTACTCATATTAATATTATCTAAAATTGTCCCTGCTAAAAGCGCTGGTTTTTGCGAGGCATAAGCTATACTTTCTCTTAAATCTTTTATATCATAATCATTAATATCAATATCGTTAATTAAAATTGATCCTTCTTTTATATTAAAAAATCTTAATAGTAAATCAACTAATGTAGTTTTACCACTACCTGTTAATCCTACAATACCGATTGTATCACCTGGATTAATAACTAAGTTAATGTTTTTTAATACATCTCCACCACCATATGAAAATGAGACATTTCTAAACTCAATTTTAGCGGCTTTTTCTTTATCTACTAAATATCCTTCTTCTTTATTAATTATAGAGTTTTCTATTTCTAAAATTTCATTAATTCTTTTTGCTGACGCATAAGCTCTAGTATAAAGTAAAGCTAAGTTCATTACCGATATAATCGATAATGTTAATTGTGTTGTATAATTAATTACTTGTAGTAATTCTGCATCAGAAATATTTAAATTAAATACTTCACCTGCACCAATATATAACATTATAACTAACACTATATTAAGTGATAACATTGTAAAAGGAGTTGATAAACTAGTAATTCTTCCTAATTTAACCATTATTTTAGAAAGGATGTTATTTCTTTTATCAAATCTTTTTTCTTCATGTTCAACTTGAGCAAAAGCTCTAATCATTCTTGCACCTTCAACATTATCTTTAACTATATCTAACAATTTATCATTTTCAACTTGAAAACTTTGAAATATTTTCATAGACGTAATCATTATAATAACTAATATTACAATAATAAAAGGTAAAGATATTAATAATACTGTAGCGATTTTAGGACTTAATATATATAAAGCGATCAAACTTCCAATCATCATCGCCGGTGCTCTAGAAGCAGTTCTAATTGTCATTGACAAACTATTTTGCAAATGACTCACATCAATACTTAATCGATTTAAAAGACTACTTGATGAAAAGTTGTTTGTATCTTCAATTGATAAATCTTGTACATGATGAAAAATAGCTTCTCTTAAGTTTTTAGCATAATCCTGTCCTACTTTAGCAGCTAGTTTTTGCGAATAAATTGTTGTTAAATAACCGGCGAGAGTAACAACTAATATTAAACCTACCATTAAATAAGCTTTATTAGTATCTCCACCATTCAACCCTTCTTCCATAAGTATAGCCATAAAGATAGGTAAAAACAGTTCAAAGACTACTTCAATAGACTTAGTAATCAACCCTATAAAAAATTCTTTTTTATATTTTATATACTTAAAAATATTCAATGTTCCACTCTCCTAACAATTCAATAATAACATATTTTTTATAACTTTTTAATCGAACTGTGATTAGCCATTATTTTTCTTATTCCAATTTCTCCGGAAAAGTCAATCGTTAAAACTCTTTTACCAACTTCTACAATCAATCCCTCTCCAAAGTTATTATGTTTGACTTTATCGCCAATTTGATACGTCTCTTTTACTTTTTCTTTTTCAATTACTTCAATTTTACTTTTTCTTTTAAATGGAATATTTAACTCTCTAATAAATTTAGATGGTTTATGATTCATATTTACACCAGAAAAGTTAGAGTTTGTACTACTTGATATAAAAAGTAATTTCTTAGCTCTTGTTATTGCTACAAAGAAAAGTCTTCTTTCTTCTTCTAACTCACTTACTTTTGTAATTCTATCAGCAGGTAATATTTTTTCATTAACTCCGATAATAAATACAACATCAAATTCTAATCCTTTTGATTGATGAATTGTTGTTATTAATATATCATCAGTTTCATTTCTAAAATGTCTTTTATAAAGATTACCTTGAAAATTATTTCTATAAAGAATCGCAAATGATTTATATTTATTTTTTAGTTGTTCATAATTTCTAATTACATATTCAAATTCAAAAGTTTCGTTATGAAACTTTCTAATTTCAACTCTTCCTACATCTTTTGTATACGGAATTAACTCTTTCTCTATTCTTTGCTTATTATGAACAATTAAATTATTAGCTTTATTCAATATTTCTTTTGTAGACCTGTAATTATTTGAAAGTATTAATGTTTTAGCATCATAGTCATTTATATATTTTGCTATTATTTTAAAATCAGCACCTCTAAATCCATAAATACTTTGATCTGGATCTCCGACTATAAAAGTTTTAGTGTTATTTTTTATTAATGCTTTAAAAATTAAATATTGTAATTCATTAGTATCTTGAAATTCATCAATTAATATATATTTGAATGTTATATTATTTTTTTTAATTAAGTCTAAAGCAATAAGTTCTATATCATTAAAATCATATAAATTGTTTTCTTTTTTATAATTTACATATTCATCATATTTTTGAGGTTTTAAACCCTTTTTCATATTAACATCATAATTATTAAATCTTGTAATTTCAGATTCACTAAAAGGACTTCTTTCAATAATTCTAATGTTTTCTTTAAATTCATTTAATACTAACTCATAACAAAAAGCATCAAAGGTTTTAATATTCACATTTTTATTTTCAATTCGCTCAACCATTTCACTTGCAGCTTTTCTAGTAAATGTAATTGCTAGTATATCGTTAGGAGTAATATTTTCTTTTAATATTTCGTTAATTCTTTCAATTAAAACAGTAGTTTTACCACTACCTGCACCTGCTATAACAGCTGTGTGAGAGTGTTTTGTTTTAATTGCTGAAAGTTGTTCTTCACTATATTTTCTCATTTATTTACTCCTTTTTTATTCCATCAAAACTTGCTTTAATATTTTTAATTCCATAAGGGTGATTAAAAGCAATTTGTAATACATCATCATTTATATTAACAACTATACCTTTTCCAAAACTTATGTGATTTAATTTGTCACCAACATTAAAACTTGTTTTATTAGTAAATCCAGTTTTTGGTTCTTCTATTTTCTTTGTATTAATTTTATTTTTAATTATTTCTTTGATAAATCTAGATTCGGTTGTTATATTAAATTGTCCATATAACCTTCTTTGATATGCACTTGTTAAATATAAATGTTTTTTAGCTCTAGTAATTGAAACATAAAACAATCTTCTTTCTTCATTTAACTTACTGGTTTCGTAAGTAGACCTATGGTTTGGAAATATATTTTCTTCTAAAGCAACTACAAAAACCGCATCAAACTCTAATCCTTTTACTTGATGAATTGTTGAAAGTCTTATTGCATCATTATAATCATATGATATTTCGTGATCAGTAAATAAAGCTAATTCATCTAATGTTTGTTTAATTTTCTCATAATTATTTCCTTTATAATTACTATTTGCTAAACTAAAGACTGTTTTAAGTTCATTTATATTGTCCAGTCTATTACTTTTAGTTTCAGGATTATCTTTTTCTAACTCCATTTCATAATTACTTAAATTAAAGACTAAGTCAATAACTTCTTTAATATTATCTAATTCATTAATATTTTTATCTATATTATTAATAATTTCTTTAAATTCTTTTAAACTGTTTAAAGCTCTATTTGGTAATTTAACTTTGTCTACCGCTTCAAATAGTGATAAATTGTTTGTCATAGCAAAATATTCTAAAGATTCGATTGTTTTAATTCCTATTCCTCTTCTTGGTCTATTTACTACTCTTTTAAAATAAAAATCGTTATTTTTATTAAATACTAACTTTAAATAAGCAAGTAAGTCCTTAACTTCTTTTCTTTCGTAAAAAGATATTCCACCATAAATTATATAAGGAATATTTTCTTTCATTAATTTGTGTTCAAAAACTCTTGATATTGCATTGTTTCTATAAAGTATTGCAATATCACTATTTTTGACACCTAATCTTTTTAATCTATATATATTTTCAATAACATAATCTACTTCTTGAAAATCGTTATTTAATCTTTCAATTACAACTTCTTTACCATCACCTAAATTACTTTTTAAATCCTTCTTAGTTGTCCTATCATCATTTTGTTTAATAACTTTATTAGCTACATTTAAAATGTTATTTGTTGATCGATAATTTTCATATAAAATAATTTCTTTAGCATTAAAATCTTTTAAGAAAAGCTCATTATTTTCATATCTAGCACCTCTAAAATGATAAATACTTTGATCTGGGTCTCCAACTACAAAAGTATTTTTAGAGTTAATTAGTTTTATTATTTCGTATTGAATTTTGTCAGTATCTTGAAATTCATCAACTAAAACATATTTAAATACTTCCTTATATTTATTTAATATATCCTCATTATTATCAAATAATATATAAGTATATTTTACTAAATCATCAAAGTCCATTAAATTATTTCTAATAAGTTCATTTTCATATTCACTATATATATCTAACAAATCATGATCTAATATTGGTTCAATTAACATTTTATGGTTACTAATTGCAGATTTAGCTTCACCTAAACTAATTTTTTTCGATTCAATATTTAAGGTTTTAATAACATCTCTAATAATGTCTTTACTTTCATCTTCATCAATAATATTAAAATTGTTATTATAATTTAGATTTAAATCACTAGCATGTTTTCTAAGTATTTTTAAACTAAAAGCATGAAATGTATATAACCAAGATCCCATTTGATAAGGATATATTAATTGATTAACTCTATCTCTTATTTCTCTTGCGGCTTTATTAGTAAAAGTAAGTGCTAAAATATTTTCAGGACTTACGTTCTCATAGTTAATTAAATAAGCAATTTTAGTTGTTAGAGTGTTAGTTTTCCCTGTTCCAGCTCCAGCTACAACAAAAAGCGGCTCATTAATATGCTTAACCGCTTTTAATTGATTTTCATTTAATTCATTAAGTTTTTTATCTAAAAGTAAATTCATTAACTTAATCCTCTATTAGTATGATCTTCTAAGTGGCACTATTTCATTTAAATGAATTTTGTCTTTCTCATTTAATATATCAACGTTGAAAAATCCATGTCTAATTAATTGGAATTTTTCATTTACATTTGCATCTTTAATAGATTTTTCAACAAAACCTTCCTTTATAGTCCATGAGTTTTTATTAAACCTTTCAATGAAATCTTTTTTATTATTACTATCTAAAATCATTGGTTCAAAGAAATTAAATTTAGCAGGATGTGCATTTAATTTAGATACAAATTGGATAGTACCATTTGGTTTTCTTTCATTAAACCCACTTCCAGATTTTGTTTCTTTGTCATAAGTTGCTAGTATTTCTATAATGTTGCCATCTTCATCGTATTTAACATCGTTTGCTTTAATAAAATAAGCATTAAATAATCTAACTTCTAACCCTAAAGCAAGTCTTCTATATTTATTATTAGGTTTTTCTAATAAAAAATCTTCTCTATCTATATATATTTCTCTTGAAAATATTATTTCTCTTGAGCCTAAACTTTCGTTATTAGGGTGATAAGGAACTTCAATTTTTTCATAACTATCTAAAGGATAATTAGTAATAGTAACTTTTATTGGATCAATTACTCCCATAACTCTTTTAGCTTTAAAGTTTAAATCATCTCTTAAAGCTGCTTCTAACATTTGTTCACTTACACTCGAGTTATTTTTAGAAAGTCCAGTAGATAAAATAAAGTTTTTTATTGATTCAGGTGTATATCCTCTTCTTTTAAGACCAGTAAGGGTTGGCATTCTAGGATCATCCCATCCTGTTACTAATCCTTCGTTAACAATTCTAAGTAAATGTCTTTTACTCATAACTGTATTTTCAATACCTAATCTTCCAAACTCAATTTGTCTCGGTACATGAGGCATTTCAGTTTCTCTTACTACCCAATCGTAAAGTGGCCTATGGTCTTCAAATTCTAATGAACATAATGAATGTGTAATTCCTTCGATTGCATCTTCAATAGGGTGTGCAAAATCATACATCGGATATATTACCCATTCATCTTTAGTATTATGATGATAAGCATGAACTATACGATATAAAATTGGATCTCTCATATTCATATTAGGGCTTTTCATATCAATTTTAGCTCTTAATACAAACTCACCATCTTTATATTTTCCTTGTTTCATTTCTTCAAAAAGTTTTAATGATTCTTCAATTGGTCTATTTCTATCTTTTGACTCAATACCTGGTTTTCCTAAAGTTCCTCTTTCTTCTTGAATTACTTCAGGACTTGATGAATCTACATAAGCTAAACCTTTTTTAATTAATAAAACAGCCCTTTTATACATCTCTGGAAAATAATCGGATGCGAAAAGTATTTCATTTGGTTCATAACCTAACCATTTAACATCTTCTTTTATTGCTTTTACATACTTTTCTTCTTCCTTTTCAGGGTTTGTATCATCAAATCTAAGATTGGTTTTTCCACCAAAAAGTTTCGCTAATTCAAAACTTTGAACTATCGCTCTTGCATGTCCAATATGTAAATATCCATTTGGTTCTGGTGGAAATCTTGTAATTATTTTTGTATGTTTTCCGCTTTTTAAATCTTCTTCAATTATAGTTTTAATAAAATTTGATTGTTCTTTCATATTAACACCCACTTCATTATATATAATTATATGATATTTTACTTCTTTTAACAACTTATTACTAACATATTATATATCTTTTTAAAGATATATTGATTTAAAAATTTAAATCTAAAAATTATTTCTCTTTTTTTATTTAAAAGAAAAAGAGAGAAACGATATTTAGCTTCTCCCCTTTAATTAAATATAAATGAACAATTATTTATTATGGTATATAATTAGAAATTATATCTTGAATTTTATCAATATCCTCTTCACTTAAATCTTCTAATATTTCTAATAAATCTTCAATATCTTCTTCAGTTATTTCTTGATCATTATTTATTTTATCTAATAATTCATTAGCTTTATTATTTAAATTCGGATTATTAATTTCATTATTAATATCATCTAATATATCAGAAACATTTAACGTGTCAAAGACAAAGTTAACTTTACTATCACTAATATTAATATCTGTTATTTTAACACCAGACTCTTCAAATGGTTCTAAGAAATTATCTATTTTAATACTTGTGTCTTCTAGTCCATCAACTTCAGTTAATTTTAGTATTTCATTTATTTTATCATTGTTTATATCAATACTACCTAATGATAAGTTAGATAAGTTAATTAACAAATCATTTCCACTAGTTTCTAAAGTAACACTTATTTTAGCTTTAGTTTTAAATAAGTTGTCATCTTTACCAAATGTGACTGGCACTATTAAATCTAATTTGTTGTTATTAATTTCTACATATGGATTTAATATAGTAATTTCATAATCTTCATAAGCATTATTTTTCATTAAATAATCATTAGTTAAATTTTCTCCACTTTTGAAAATATAATCAATAATTTTATTCATATCTAATTGGTTAAATTTAATTGTTCCTTTTCCACTTAAAATACCACTAATTGCTTTATTTTCTAAAAAGTGCATAAAATCATCATCGTCTTCAAACTTTTGGTTTTGAGCTAATTTATAAACAGCACTTTTATCTTCTAATTGTTTTAAATTAAACGCTGCTCCAAATTTATATTTTTCTAAATGCTCTATTACTCCAATTTCTAATAATTCATTTTCATAAATTAAATCTAATAACAAAATAAAAATGTCTTTGTTTTCTTCCATATTAGAAGCTAAATTATATAAATTTATTTTTAGCTCCATTTTGTTTGAATCATATGTTCCTATATTCCCTAAAGAATCATCAATAAATGAATCTACATCTTGACCTAAAAATCTTTTTATTAAACTAGGGGCATATTTAATAGCCCATTTTAAAGAGGCATGGCCTACTTTAAATTTGTTTAATTTTAATATTAAATTACCATCTTGTTCATCGATAATTTTAAAACTAATTAAAACACTTGTTTTATAAGTTAAGATCCTTGCGTTTGCATGAACACCTGCAATTATATCAAAACTTTTTTCATTAATATTTACCCAAACACCTTGGAACATAACATTTTCATCTTCAAATAAATAATCAGGATTACTACTACTTCCAAACTGTTCTATTAATCTTTTGTTAATTTCACTATTAATTAAATCTTCATCTAATAATAAACCTAACTTTTTTTCTTCGTTTTCTTTATCAATAAAATGATCTATTTCTTCTTTAATATATTCTTCTAATACTAAGTTAGTATTTAAAGTTTCTGGCCTTTTTACTGGCTTATAAAAAGTAATTAAAGGTATTGCGATTAGTATAACAAAAAATAAGACAATACTTAATACCCATTTTATTGGTTTAAAGAGTAATTTAAACATACATTATCCCTCCTTTTAAGATTGTCTTAATAATATATTAATTTTTTTATTTTTGCAAGCACTTTGAATCTCAAAGTTATGCTAAATCTTTCGTTGAATAACCTTTAATAATATAATCATCACTAGTATCTTCATAATTTAATTGATTGTATGCTGCTGCTGCAATCATTGCGGCATTGTCAGTACAATATTCAAACTTAGGAATAATTACATCATAATTTAATTCTTCTTTAATTCTTTTTCTAAGTAAACTGTTCGCAGCAACCCCACCAGCTAATATAACTTGTTTTACATTGTATTTATTAGCTGCATCTTTTGTTTTTTTAATTAAAACATCAACAACACTTTCTTGAAATGATGTTGCCATGTTTTCCACATTAACTTCAAGACCTTTTTGCTTCAAATTATGAACCTTATTTATTACAGCACTTTTAAGACCAGAAAATGAAAAGTTTAAATCATCACTATCAATTAAAGCCCTTGGTAGGTCATATTCATCTACCCCTTTATTAGCGAGTTTATCTATTATTGGTCCACCTGGATAACTTAAGTTTAATGTTCTAGCTACTTTATCATACGCCTCACCTACAGCATCATCTAACGTCTCACCGATCACTTCAAATTTATAATCACTTTCCATATAAATTAATTCTGTATGACCGCCACTTACTAAAAGTGCAATTAAAGGAAATTTAAGTTCATTATCAATACTTGCGGCATATATATGTCCAGCTAAATGATTAGTGCCAATTACTTTTATATTATTAGCATAAGCAAATGCTGTTGCGGCATTAATACCTACTAATAAAGAACCTATTAATCCTGGACCGTTAGTTACAGAAACATAATTAATATCTTTTGGTTTAATTTTTGCTTCATTTAAAGCCTTGTCTATTAATAAAGTTATATGTTTAACATGGTTTCTACTTGCTATTTCAGGTACAACACCACCATATAATTTATGTATATCTATTTGTGAGTATGTAATATGACTTAATACTTCTTTTCCATTTTTTAAAATCGCTACGCTAGTCTCATCACAACTACTTTCAACTGCTAAAATTATCATTTTTATACTTCCTTTTTTAATACATAAGCATCTACATTATTTTTATAATAATTTTTTCTAACATTTATAATTTCAAATTTATGTTTTTTATAAAAATTAATTGCTTTTTTATTTAAAACACTAACTTCTAAAGTCAATGTTTCAACTTTACTTTCCTTTAAATATTTTAAAATAAAAGCCATTAGTTTTTTACCATATCCTTTATTTTGATAATCTTCGTTTATTAAAAAGTTTAACACTTCTGCATCTTTATCATAAACTCTAAGTCCGATATAACCAATTAACTCATCGTTTATTTCATAAATAAAATATTTTTGGTATGGGTTTAATTTTAATTCATTATATAAAAATTCTTCTCCCAAAGATTCTTTAAAAATCTTTTTCTCAAGGCTTACTACTTTTAAAATATCCTTCTCTTCCATATACCTAATCATAAGTTACGTTCTGCTTCAGTCTTTCTTAAATAATTAGGCTCTAATTCATGTACATTAAATACTTGTTTACTATTATTAACAATATTTTTAATATTAATTTTAATTGTATCTTCATTTAACATAACAAGTTTATCTTTGTTTAAATCATTAATATCAACATATTTATCTTCACTAAGATTTTTCGCTTTAAAATATGTTCCACTAAAAACATGATTTCTTCTAGCATCAATAGATGCTATAACCTCTTTATCATATCCGCTTGATAAAAATGCTAGTGAACTTATTTTTCTAAGCGGTATGTTTAGTGAATAACTTAAAGTTTTTGCGGCTACAACACTTACTCTAATTCCAGTGTATGAACCTGGTCCTACTCCTACTATTATTTCATTAATATCTTTAATAGTTATATTGTTTGTTTTTAATAACTCATCTATTTTATTTATAATATAAGCTGAATTATCGTTTTTACCTATTCTTGTTATAAAAGATTCTTCATCATTCTTTAAAAGACCAACTACTAAATAGTTGGTTGATGTATCTAAGATTAAATAATTCATAATTTATTTACTACCTCACTATACTTATTAGAACTAAAAATAAGAGTTCTTTCATTAATGTTGTTAATTAATTTAACATGTATATAATTATCCTTTGGTAATAACTCTTTAACTTGATTAGGCCACTCTATAACTGTTGTAGCATTTGAGTCATATATATATTCTTCTAAATCAAAGTCAAGACCAACATTTGATAATCTATATAAATCTAAATGGTTTAATTTATAACCATTTTCTTCATATATTTTTAATATATTAAATGTTGGACTTTTAATAATTTTATTTATCCCAAGTCCTTTAGCTATTCCTTTAGTAAAAGTAGTTTTACCACTAGCCAAATCTCCTTCTAAAAGAACAATTATATTTAAATCTTTTATTAGTTTACCTAGTTTTTCACCTAAATTAATTGTTTCTAAATCACTTTTCGTTATTATTTTTTTCATAATTATATTCCTCTAATTTAATATTAACCCATTCATCTAAATTGTTAGAAAGTTTATTAAAACCTTTTACAATTCTGACGTTTTTAAGTATTCTTCTATGGATTTTATGATTTCTTTTATAACTAAGTTTTAATTTTTTATCTTCTTCGTCTATATCTAAGACTTTTAATGTAACTAAATCATTTAATTCAAAAATATCAGTTATATTGCTAACGTATTGCTCACTTATTTCTGATATATGAACCAAACCTTGATAATCACCACAAGATACAAACATACCATAGTCTTGAAATCCTATTACTTTACATTTAATTAACTCATTTTTTTTCATTTTAAAACCTCTTTTAATAATTATAACATTTTTATTAAAAAAAGACTATTTTGAAACAAGTCTTTTTTTAGTTTTAAACACATATATTCCAGGTTTAGTTAAAATTATATAATCATTTTCTTTAACATAGTCTTTTGATTTAAAAATGTTTTCTAAATTATTTTTTATTTTATTTTCATAATAATTATTTTTAATATATAAAATTAATTTAGCTTTTTCATTTATAATTGTAAGTTCAATTAAATTGTTTAATATTTTAAATGAGTATATATCTTTATTGCTATTTAAATATTTTTTTCTTAATTGTAAAATTTCTTTTAATTTTAAAATATGATCTCCTAAATTCCATTTTATTCCATTTATATTATCTGGTTTATTATAAGAATCATTAATTAAATCTTTAGTTCTATAAAATTCTTGTCCAGCATGATAAAAAGGTATTCCTTTTGATATAGCAAGTAAATGATTAGCAAAATCAACATAATCATAAACTTTATCTTTCTCAATTCCATTTATAATTAATTGATCAAACAAAGTATAATTATCATGAACTTCTACAAAGTTAATTGATTGATGGAAATAATTAAAAATATTTTCACTTCCTTCAATACTCAAAAAAACATTTAATAGATTATTATTGTTTCCTGCTATAAAACCCAATTCATTACTATATTGAACACCTCTAATTGTGTTTCTATAAAAGTCGTTAAAATGGCCATAATAAGGAAACATCTTATTGTTGTTCATGTTGCTTCTTTTGTAATGTTTTAGTTCATTTTCAATATTCCAACCTTCACCATAAAGTAAAATATTGGGATTTATTTTTCTAAGTTTAGTTTCTATCTCTTTCATAGTTTTAATATCCATAAGTCCCATTAAATCAAATCTATAACCATCTATTTTAAATGTTTTTGTTAAATAAATTAAATTATCTACAATAAATTTTCTTACCATATAATTTGTAGTTTCTATATCATTACCTACAAGTGAACTATTAGTAGATTTAAAGTTTTTATCGTGTCTGTAAAAATAACCAGGAACTAATTTATCATATGGAAATAAATCTCTTCTGTAAACATGGTTATATACAACATCTAAAGTTATTCCAAGATTAATAGAATGAGCATAGTCTATTAATTTTTTAAATTCATTTATTTTTAAGTAGTGATCTAATGGATTAAAACTATAATAGCTAGATAATACAAAATATTGTTTAGGATTGTATCCCCAGTTATATTGTTTATCTTTATTTAATACATCAACTTCATAAAAGTCTTGGACTGGAAGTAATTGTAAATGAGTCATTCCTAAATCTTTAATGTATTTTAATACATTCATATTTAATTTTTTAGAATAATTTGTTAATCCTAGAAAGTTTCCTTTATCTTCAACTTCTAAATTAATGGTTAAATCTCTAATATGTCCTTCATAAATTATCGCTTCTTCTTTGTTTGGGAAGTTTAAAAAATTATTAGTACTTTTATATGTTTCATTTAAATCGATTACTAAAGAATAATCTTCATTACCTGCTTTAGCATATGGATCAATTACTTTTTCAAACTTACCATTAATATTAACTAAATAATAATATTTTTGATTTAATAAATTATTAGTTATTTCTATTTCCCAAATTGGTTTATTATATTTCATTTCATATTTTTTATTATTTATTACTAAATAGATACTTTTAGCTACTGGTGAGAATACTTTAAATTTAGTTGCGTTTTTATTATATATACTACCTAGTTTGCCATTATATCTATATGTAAGATTAAAATCAGGCTTTATAGTAACTAGCCCGATTTTCAAATTATATTCTTTATTATTTATATATATTTTGCTTGCCAAATGGAGAGGTATTCTTTTTTTTGATATAAAATATTGATTTATACCTATTTTTTCTTTAAATGTTAATTTTTCATCTAACAAGTAAACATTATCAATATATTTATCGCTCTCTATTCGAATTAAGTTATAATCGTCTATAAATACATGCATAATTTATTTTCCTTTATATTTAAGTATTGTTACTGAAAGACTTGAAACTTTAACTTTTAAATAATATGGATTATTATTTCTAGTTTCATTAAATGTTTTAAGTGGCATTCCATTATAATTATTGTCGCCACCAAATTCTGATTTATCACTGTTAAATATTTCTTCATATAAACCTTTAAAAGGTACTCCTATTTCATATGATTCATAATAATTTGGTGTCATATTTAATATAATTACTAATGTTTCGTTATGACTTTTTCTAACATATGCAAATAAACTACTATTATGATGGTCATTTATTAACCATTTAAATCCTTTAGGATTATGGTCTAATTCATACAATGCATTATGATTTTTATAAAGATGTGTTAATGCTTTAAAATAGTTATGTGCTTTTTTATGAGTTTCATATTCAACAATTAAATGCCAATCTAATTCTTTATTATTATCCCATTCACTAAATGAGGCAAATTCTTGACCCATAAAAATTAGTTTTTTTCCAGGAAATGTCATTTGATAACCTAATAAAAGTCGCCAATTTGCAAACTTTAAGTAATAATCGCCTGGCATTTTATTAATTAAACTTCCTTTCATGTGAACAACTTCATCATGACTATAAGGCAATATAAAGTTTTCGTTATAAGCATAAACCATACTAAAGGTAATTAAATCGCTATGATATTTGCGGTGGATAGGATCTTTTTTAAAATAATTTAATGTATCATTCATATAACCCATATTCCATTTGTAGTTAAAGCCTAATCCACCTTCACTTACTTTGTGGGTAACTTTAGGATAGCTAGTTGAATCTTCTGCTGAAAATATTAATGTATCATCTAGTTGAAAAAGATGAGTTGAAAGTTCTTTAATATAATTTATTGCATTAGTATTTTCGCCATTATTTATATCTCCTAAATGATAAATCAAATTACTAACAGCGTCTATTCTAAAACCATCAACATGAAAGTATTTAACCCAAAAGGTTAAAGCTGATGTCATAAAACTTTTAGTAATACCTTTTGCAAAATCTAAATTATTAGTACCCCAAACTACATTTTCTCTTAAAAATTTATCATCAAATTCATATAAGTATGTTCCATCAAATCTAGATAGTCCATGACTATCTTTATTAATGTGGCCTAAAACCCAGTCAATAATTACACCAATGTTTGCTTGGTGTAATTTATCAATTAAATACATTAAGTCTTTTGGTGATCCATATCGTGAGGTTGCGCTGAAAAAACCAGTACCTTGATAACCCCATGAATCATCTAAAGGGTGTTCATAAAGCGGTAAAAACTCAACATGAGTGAAATTATTGTCGGTTAGATAATTAATTAAATCATCAACAACTTCATTATAGTTTTTAAATTGACCAAAACGTCTTTGCCAAGAACCGAAATGCATTTCATATATTAAAACTGGCTTTTTATAAACCGGTTCCTTATTTTTCAAATAATCTTTGTCATTCCACTGATATCCATCAATGTCATAAACTATTGAACTGTTATTTGGTCTTTTTTCGCTATAAAAAGCGAAAGGATCGCTTTTATATAATATTTCACCTTTATGTGTAAATATTTCGTATTTATAAGCGACCCATTCTAAATTTTCAGGAATTTCAATTGAAAATATACCATAATCACTTATTTTTGTAAGTTCATGCATATAACCTTGATAGTTGTTATGACTAGATATTAATCTAACTTTTTTTGCATTTGGTGCATAAACGGTAAATCTAGTCGCATAAATATTTCCGAGCTTATCTTTTAATAAATGAGCTCCAAATAATTTATGTGAATTGTAATCTTTACCTAATAAAAATAAGTCTATTTGATTATTCATTTTCATCAATTACTCCTTTTTATATTATTTAATTTTATTTAAATTCCAAATATCTTTATTATATTGTTTAATAGTTCTATCTGATGTGAAAAATCCTGATTTAGCAATATTTATTAAAACCTTTTTCCACCAATCTTTTGAATTTTGATAGTTTTTATTAGCTTTTTCTTGTGCTTTAACATAAGCATCAAAATCTTTTAAGACTAAGAAATAGTCACTATTTAAAAGATTGTGTTTTATATCATCGAAATGATGTGGGTTTTCATTTAAAGTTTCTATAAATTTAAATACATCTATTAATCTTTGATCTTTTTCATAAATCTCTCTTGGCTTATAATTATTTTCTTCATATAATTTTAATACTTCAGGAGCTTTTAAACCAAAAATGAAATTATTTTCTTCTCCTGCAAGACCAACTATTTCAACGTTAGCTCCATCCATCGTTCCGATAGTTAAAGCACCGTTCATCATAAACTTCATATTTCCAGTTCCACTTGCTTCTTTACTTGCGGTTGATATTTGTTCAGATAAGTCAGCAGCTGTCATAATATATTCGGCATATGTAACGTTATAATTTACTACAAAGACTACTTTTAATAAGTGATTAGTGTCTTTATCATTATTAATTACATTGCTTGCGGCATTAATAAGTTCAATAATTCTTTTTGCCATGTAATATGTTGGTGCTGCTTTTGCGCCAAAAATAAATGTTTGTGGGTGGAAATTGTCTTTAAACTTTTTATCAGTTTTTAATCTATTATATAAGTATATAATATGTAATATATTTAATAATTGTCTTTTATATTCATGTAATCTTTTAACTTGAATGTCGAAGATAGAATTTGGATCTATTTCAATACCTTCTAAAGTTTTAATTCTTTCAGCAAGTTCTACCTTTTTTGCATGTTTCATTGCTTTTAAATCATTTAATACTTTTTCATCGTCTTTATATTTTAATAAATCTTCTAATTTTTCTAAATTATATTTATAATCTGTTCCGATATATTTATCTAAAATTGTCGTTAGTTCGGTGTTAATATGCATTAACCATCTTCTATGAGTAACTCCATTTGTTTTATTATTAAACTTATCAGGGTATATATGATAAAAATCATTAAATGTTTCATCTTTTAATATTTCAGTATGCAATGCCGCAACACCGTTAACACTAAATGATCCTAAAATACATATATGTGCCATTCTAAGGGTATTGTTTCCAATTAATTGCATTTGATATATTTTATTAGGATTATATCCTTTATGTTCTAATTCAATAATAAATCTACGGTTCATTTCTTTTAATATTTCATAGATTCTTGGAAGTAATGTATTAAAAATGTCTTTATCCCATTTTTCTAATGCTTCTTGCATAATAGTATGGTTTGTAAAAGCAACAGTATTAGTTGTAATATGCCATGCTTCATCATATCCTAAATTAAATACATCCATTAAACTTCTCATTAATTCAGGGATTACTAAAGTCGGATGAGTATCATTTATTTGGAAGGTATAATACTTATGTAAATCTTTAATATCTCTTCCTAGTGCTAAATGTTCTTTTATAGCAGTTTGAACACCTGTTGCACTTAGTAAGTATTGTTGTTGTAACCTTAATTTCTTACCGTCTAATGTAGAGTCATCTGGATATAGTTGTTCACTAATTTTTTCAACCATTTTTAAATATTTTTCATCTTGATATTTATGTAATTCACTTGGTTCTGCTTTCCAAAGTCTAAGGTGAGTTACAACACCATTTTCATTACCAACAATATTTACATCATAAGGTACTGCTTTAACCCAGACAGGATCAATTAATTTTGTATGTTCTACATATCCGTAATAAGGTATATCAATAGCTTCATCTCTTTTTTCTTCTTCCCACATGAATCCTTCTTCAAGCCAAGTATCCGGTTTTTCAATTTGATTGTTATTAACAATCTCTTGAATGAAGAAACCTTTTGAATATCTAATGCTATTACCATATAAAGGTAGTCCAAGCGATGCAGCTGAATCTAAGAAACATGCAGCTAATCTTCCTAACCCACCATTACCAAGCCCGGTATCACTTTCAGCATCTTCAATTTTATTTAAATCGATATTATAGTCTTTAAAAGCTTCTTTAACTATATTATAATATCCACTATTTTGTAAGTTGTTTGTTATTAACCTACCCATTAAAAATTCCATTGAAAAATAAATAGTTTTTTTCATGTTCTTTTCTTTAACAATTTTATTTGTGTTATCATAATCCACTTTTAAATTATTATTAACTAATATTGCTAAAGTTTTATAAAGTTGTGACATAGTTGCATCATTTACTTTTAAGTTATAATTTTCTTTAAGTAAAGCTTCATATGCCTTTTTAAAGTTTTCTTTGTTTGTAAAAATATTTTTCATAATTCGCCCTTTCTAAAAAATATTAATATTTGCTAAATCATTTTTATTTTACCATATTTAAGCTTTAAAAAGGTGAAATTTCAAGTTATTTCACTGTGGTACCGCTTTTAATAATTGTATCTTTAATAATACCATCACGAAAGATTCGACAATTTTTTCCAATTACTACATCATTAGGTATAATTGTTTTTCTCTCAAGCACTGTTAAGCCTGAAGATAGTAAGTCTGGTCTTTCAATATTTGGTGTTAAATCATCGGTAATTCCTATTTTAACATTATTACCAATCTCACATAACTTATCACTAATTAAACCGTTTATATGAGTGTTTTCTCCAATATATGTATCATTTAATATAATACTATTTTCTACAACACTTCCTTTTCCAACATATACACCAGGACTTAAAACTGAATTAATTACTTTCCCTCTAATAAAACAACCATTAGATAGTAAACTATTTTTAACTACCGCATCTTTTCCTAATCTAACTGGTGGTTTTTCTTCACTTCTAGTATATATTTTCCAATCTTTATCATATAAGTTAAGTTCAGAATTTCCTGTTGTAAGTTCTATATTAGCCTCTAAGTAAGATTCATAAGTTCCTACATCTTTCCAATAACCATTAAATTCATAAGCATAAACATTTTCTTTTTTATTTATCATATGTGGAATTATATGTTTTCCAAAATCTAAATCCACTTCTTTTACTTCATGTAAAACATTTATTAATCTTTCTTTATTAAATATATAAATTCCCATTGATGCAACTTTTGCGTCTGTTACTTTCGGCTTTTCCTGAAACTCTAAAATTTTATTATTGTCATCTGTTTTAAGCATTCCAAATCGATGAGCTTCCTCAGCTGGTACAGGTATTGTAGCGATTGTTAATATTGCATCTTTTTCTTGATGGAATTTTAACATTTTTCTATAATCCATTTTATAAATATGATCACCAGATAATATTAAAACATAATCTACGTTTCTTCTTTTAACAAACTCAATGTTTTTAAGAACTGCATCAGCAGTTCCAGCATACCAATAATTATGTGGATGTAGTAAAGTTACTCCGGTATATTTTCTATCTAAATCCCATGGTTTTCCTACACCGATATGTTCATTAAGTGAAAATGGTAAATATTGTGTTAAAATTCCAATATCAAATATTTCAGAATTTGTACAATTACTTAATGAAAAATCAATAATTCTGTATTTACCTGCAAATGGTACTGCAGGTTTACTTCTTTTTTGTGATAATAAATCTAATCTACTACCCTTCCCTCCTGCTAAAATTAAAGCTAAAGTTTTCATAATACTAACCCCCTATTATTTCATTATATAAACTTTTATATTTTTTAGCCATTTGTTTTAATCCAAAATCTTCTTTCATTGCTCTTCTTATTAATTGACTCCATTTAACTGGTTCATAAGTATACATGTTGATAGCTTCATATATTTTATCTTTAAATACATAATGATCTTTATCATAAAAACTGAATCCAGTTCCTTCGTTTGTGTATTTATTATATGGCTTTACTGTGTCTTTTAATCCTCCTACTTCTCTAACAATTGGTACTGTTGCATATCGCATTGAAATCATTTGTCCAAGTCCGCATGGCTCAAAATTACTTGGCATTAAAAATATATCGCTTGCGGCATATATTTTGTGAGCTAATGATTCGTTATATCCTTGATAATATCCAACTCTGTTTGGATATTTATCTTTAATATAGTTAAAAAAGTTTTGATATTTCTCATCACCAGATCCTAAAATAAAGAAATTAGCGTTGCTATTTTGTATAATATCTTCCATAACACTTTCAATAAGTTCAATACCTTTTTGACTTGCAAGTCTACCTATGTAAGATATTAAAGGTGCATCTAAATTAGTCTTTATATTGTATTCTTTTAAAAGTAATTCTTTATTCTTCTTTTTACCTAACTTCAAATTTCTAGTTGTATAATTTTTATAAATTAATTTATCTTTACTTGGGTTAAATATATCATAATCAATTCCATTTAATATACCTGTTAAATCATCACTTCTATTGTTTAAAGCACCATCTAGCGTAAAACCAAACTCTTCTGTTAAAATCTCATTTCTATAATTAGGACTAACAGTATTAATTTTACTAGCTCTTTCTATTCCAGCCTTTAAATAATTTACTCGATTAAAATGGATATATGTGTAATTAAATTCCGTGTTAAATAATCTTGATGTATCGTATGTAAAACTTCCTTGATATTCTAAATTATGAATTGTGAGTAAAGTATGAATATGTTTATATTTATCACGGTATCTATAGTGTTCATCAAGCAAATAAGGAATAGGTCCTGTTTGCCAATCATTTAAATGTATTAATTGGATATTAACATCTAATATATCTATTAATTCTAATACTGCATAGGAAAATAACATATACCTTTTATCGTCATCTTCAAAACCATAAAAATAATCACGTTCATAATAATGTTGATTTTGAATAAAAATTGTTTTATTACCATTTTGATTTAATAAATAATAATAAACTTTAGTATTAGCTAAACCAAAATAAATAGTTTTTTCCCCAATTAATTCTAGCTTATCATGATATTTAATAATACTACTGTAATATGGTGTTACAGTATATATATTAACTTCTTCTTTCATTAAAGCCTTTGGTAAAAATGCTGCAATATCTGCAAGACCACCAGTCTTACTAAATGGAAAAACTTCACTAGAAGCGAATAATACATTCATTCTTATCACCCTTTTTGTTTATATTTTTATTATATCATTAATTAAAATAAAAAAGAACAAGCAAAAATTACTTGTTCTAATTATTAATTAAATATATACCCATTCCACCTAAACCAATATGTGCCGCTACAGCAGCAGTTAGCTGTTCTGTAATTTGAACAGAAAGGTTTTTATGATTTAAATTTTCAATTCTTTCTTTCATATTATTAGCATAATCTAAGTTATCGACATACGTCACTCTAACGGTTATTTTTTCACTTGAAAACATTTCTTCAACTTGCTTTAATATATGCCTAAAAACACCCATTAAACCGCGCACTCTCGCTTCTACATTTAAAACTCCTTCTTTAAATCTTAAGATTGGTTTAATTTTAAATATATTTCCAATAAATGCGTTTATTTTAGAAAGTCTACCGCCCTTTACTAAAGTATCTAAATCATCTACACTAAAGATAATTGAACCTTTTAATATTAATTCATCAATATAATTTAAAACATCTTTTAAACTATAATTATCATTAGCTTTTTTATATGCTTCTTCTAATATATAACTACTTCCTAAATTAACTGTTTTCGTATCTATAACTGTTACTCTTTCTTCATCTTCTAACATTCCTTTAGCAAGTATAGCACTATTAATTGTACCACTTAGTGTTTTAGATATTGTCAAACATATAACATGGTCATATTCTTCTAATGCTTCTTCAAATGCCATCAAAAAAAGATTTGGTGATGGTTGAGATGTTTTAACTTCTAAATCGTTTTTTAATGCATCTACTATTAAATTATTATCAAAAGTTCCATCAATATACTCTTTATTATCAATATACACATTTAAAGGAACAACTTTAGCCATATCTCCTACATTACCAAATGTAGAATCGACCACAAATCCAATTTTTTTCATATTTTCACAAAACTTGTTAAGTTTCCTTTCTTTTATTATATGTTTACAACACCAATTATACCTGGCACATTTTCTAACAATAATTTTTCAACACCTTGTTTTAATGTTACATCTAAAGCAAAGCAACCTTCACATGCGCCAAACATTCTTACATGGACAATTCCATCTTCAATTTTAACTACTTCTATATCTCCACCGTCTCTTAAAATATAAGGACGAATTTTTTGTATAACTTGATCAACATTTTTTGCCAATTCACTCATTTTATTACTTCCTTTCATCAACTCTTTTTAAAATGAAATATGCTGTGTTTACATTACAAGATTCATTTAAATAATCTGGTATTGCTTTAAATCCTCTTGGACTTTTTGGATCAGAATTAAAACCTTTAATTCTTAAAATTCCTCCTGAAATATCACCAACTAAATATATGTATCTATCAAATGCTACATCAACATACTTTTCATTAAATGTTAATAAATCAAATGCATCACGGTAATCTTTAATTATTTCAAAAGTACCATGATTAGTTTCTACTATCATTTTAACACTTCCTTAATTAGAAATAAACTCATCTAATTTCATATCCCATATATCACTAACAAACTCTAATGTATAATTATCAAATAAAATTCCCATTGTATATAAAGGATAATATTTCTTAATAAATTTATCATAATATCCTTTTCCATAACCTAAGCGATAATTATTACTATTCTTCGCTAATGAAGGGATAATTAATAAATCTATTTCCTCATTCATTATTTTACCATTTTTTGGCTCTTTAATTCCATATTTATTAATTTCCCATTTTGTTTTATTACTTATTAACAAAAAATCAAGTTGATTATTTTTGTTAATTTTGGGAAATAAAACTTTTTTATTATTCAAATTTAAATAATTAATATTTACTTCTCCTTTTATAGGAAAGTAAATTCCAACAACTTTAGCTTTAATAAATTTAGGATGGTTTTCAATTTTTTGAGTTATAATTTTAGATTTAATTTTATAACTTAAATCATCCATTTGTTCTCTTTTGTGTTTAGCTAACATTCTAGCTTTTGTTTTTTTCATCCCTTTATATCCTTATAAAAGATTCCTTGATGAGTAACTTGATCATTTTTAGCTATTTTTAATGCTTCTAAAGCTGCTTGATAAAGCTTTTCTTCCTTTATTCCATCCTCATTACTAATTGATATTCCACTAAATACATTTAACTCTGTTTGAATTGAGCCATATTTAATCTCAACATTTAAAAGTTTTTCATTACTTCTTAACCCTCTATTTAAAGTATCCATTTTATTAGGATTAGTAACTAAAACTACAAATTTTAGTCCTGTCATTCGATAAATACCACCACTCTCAGTGACAAAGTTACTACTCATTTTATTAATATAATCAGCCATAATCATATTACCTATTTCATAACCATACTTATCATTTATATTAGGGATATTTTCAAGTTCAATTAACATTGTATAAAAATATTTATTAGCATCTAGTAATGATTTCATTTTTACTAATAATTCATTATATCCTTCTAAGTTGTCTAATATTTCAATATTTGATGCTCTAAAATGTTTTACAGGAACTGGATTAATAGATCCCATTATAATTGAAGCATATTTATCATCAAATATTCTTTTACCTCTTTCAGTAACCCATATATAATGATCATTTTTTAAAATTCGATATTTAACACTATAATTTTGTTTAGAAATACTTAATTCACTTAATACTAATAAATAAGCTTTTAAATCATCTGGATGTATTCTTTCCCTAAAATGATTTAACTCTATATTATTAGTAGCTAAATTAAGCATATTAACTAAAGCATTGCTAGCCCAAATAGTTTTATCATCTAAATCAATTGTAAAAAGACCTTCTTTACTAATTTCTAAAGTAGAAACAAATCTAAGTCTAATACTTTCTAAATTTTGCTCACTTTTAGATAACTTCTTTTCAACACCAAGTAAATCAAAATCAGTTTTTTTCTCGCCTACTACAATTCTTCCGCGATATTTTCCTAATGCAAATATGGGCTGCATATATAACTTAAAAATTACTTGTTTACCTTCATAGTTTAATAAAACAATTTCTTCAACTTCAAAATCACCAACTTCAGCAACTTTTCTATAATTGTTGTAGTAATGTTCAAGTTGTTTATTATTAATTTCTTTATCATTATGTTTTTGGATTCTAACAACTTTATTTAAAACGTTAAATAATCTTTTTCCAACAACATCCTTTTTCTCAAGGCCCAATTCATCTAAAAAGCTTTGACTAATGTCTTTTACTCTTTCTCTTCTATCAACACTATAATATGCATTCCAATTACTTTCTCTAATTGACTTTACAAAAAGTTGGTAATGATTTGCTTTTAATATAGCATTTTTAAAAGCAAGCAAAAAGATTAAAAAGAAATATCCATAAACAAACAAACTATAATATAGGTAATATTCTTTATATGTCTCATTAGGAACAATATAATCATCATATATTACAAATACTATAATTGATAATATTAAATTTATTGATGAAATTGTTAATGTTTTTTTAGTTATTTTCTCATTTTGAATACTATTTATTATTGTTACAAATATCGTGAAAATAGCAATCAATAAAGGAAAAATCGGATTTTGCATGTTACTTAACTCCTATATAAAATATTTAAAAAATAAAAATGTTAATGTAATTAACAAACTTAATATATAAATTATATACTTATTATTATTAATGTATTCAATTACTCGATCTGAAAATGTTCCCAGTCCAAACGTTTTAAAAGGGTTTAATATAAATGATAATATTTTTTTAATACTTTCCATTTTCATTCTCCTATCTCATAAACATTGATAAATATTCCATTAACTTATCTGGATCATTCATTCTAAGTAAAATACCTTCAATCGCAATAGAAACATTTCCTGTTTCTTCCGATACTACTATTGTTAGTCCATCAGATATTTCACTTATACCAAGTGCTGCTCTATGTCTAGATCCCATTGTTTTATCAGATACTTCGCGCTCTGACAAAATAAAATATGCTCCTGCACATAGTATTTCATTTCCCCTAACTATGACTGCTCCATCATGAAGCGGTGAGTTAGGAATAAAGATATTAATTAATAATTCTTTCGAAATATCAGAATGCATCATTATAGCTCTATCGGCAAAATGGTCTAACGTATTATGTTTTTCTATTGTTATTAATGCTCCCATTTTTCTTTCTGCTAAATAAAATACTGCATCTACTATTTCTTTTCTACTTTCTTCATTTCCCATAGTTATTTGGTTTTCTTTAGAATCCTTACGCCAAAACATTTCAATCATTCTTCTTAAATCTGGACCCATTATTACAAGCATCATTATTGGATACCATTGAACAATGAAATCTAATATGTTAAAACTCGCGTTTAAATTGATTTTATAAGCTACTTCTTTTAATACATACAAAAATATAAATATAATAGAAAGGTTTAACAATCTACTATTAGAAAAAATTAATTTTAATGCCACAAACACAATTATAAAGATTAAATAAAATTCTAAAAGTAGTTTCCACCATTCGATATTAGGCATGCTTATTAATATATTCATACTTTCACCCTTTCATATGTTATTATTATAACATATATTTATTTGCAAATAATAATAATTAGTTATATAATAATCAAGAAGTGAGTGATAGTATGCAATTAAAGACAGATATAGCTATTTTAGTTGGTTTAGAACTTCCAAATCATAAATATAAAATGGAAGATTCTTTAAACGAACTAAAATTTTTAGCAAAAGCATTAAATATAGAAACAAAAGAAAAAGTTATTCAAAAATTAAATAAAGTAAATCCTAGATTTTATGTTGGTAAAGGTAAAGTGAGTGAAATTAAAAATTTAATTGACATTCATGAAGCAACAATAGTTATTTTTGATGATCCTTTATCACCAGCACAAATAAATAATTTAGAAAAAGAATTAGATATCCAAGTAATTGATAGAAGCTTTTTAATTCTTTCTATTTTTGCTGAAAGAGCACAAAGTAGAAAAAGTATTTTAGAAGTATCACTTGCTCAAAAACAATATATGTTACCAAGATTAGTTGGTTTAGGTAAATCTTTATCTAGACAAGGTGGAGGAACTTACAATGCTAAGGGTCCTGGTGAAACAAAACTAGAAATGGATAGAAGGAGACTTTTAAAAGATATTAGTAATATTAAAAATGAATTAAAAGAAATATCTTTAGAATATGAAACTTCTAGAAAGAAAAGATTGGAGTCAAATATTCCAGTAGTAGCCTTAGTAGGTTATACTAATGTCGGTAAATCATCTTTAATGAATACATTAAGTAAAAAACTAAGTGAAAGTGATGAAGAAGTCTTTGAAAAAGATATGTTATTCGCAACATTAGATACTAAGGTAAAAAGGCTTAGAAAAGAAAATTATCCACCATTTTTACTAATTGATACAGTAGGTTTTATTAGAAAATTACCTAAAGAATTAATTTCGTCATTTGAATCTACATTAATGGATGTTATTGATGCTGATTTATTAATTATTGTATCTGATGGTAGTAACTTTGAAGACTATCAAATAAATGAAACATTAAATGTCTTAAACCGAATTAAAGCGGATCACATCCCTAAACTATATGTATTTACAATGTTAGATAAAGTAAAAAATTATAACAAACCTATCATTGATGAAGATTATCATTTTATTTCAAATATTACACATGAGAATATAGATGAACTAATAACTTCAATTTATGGAAATATTTATTTGAATAGTAAGATGGTCAATTTACATTTAAAATTTGAAGATGGTAATATTTTAGATTATATAAAGAAAAACTCCACTATAATTAGTATAAATTATAATGAAGAAGGTTATGTAATTAAAACAATTTTATCTGAGAAAGATCTGTTAAGATTTAATAATTATATCAAATAAAACGATTCCCTTAAATAATACTCTTAGTAGTTAAATAAAGAGTTTATCTAAAGGGATTTTTTTATTAAAAAAAGGCTCTTAATGAGCCATTTTAATTTTTCATGGTGCCCCCGGACAGAATCGAACTGCCGACACAGGGATCTTCAGTCCCTTGCTCTACCAACTGAGCTACAAGGGCAAATTATGGCGGTCCAGACGGGACTCGAACCCGCGATCTTCTGCGTGACAGGCAGACATGTTGACCACTACACTACTGGACCGTTTAAATTGGTTGCGGGAGAGGGATTTGAACCCCCGGCCTCCGGGTTATGAGCCCGACGAGCTACCATACTGCTCCATCCCGCGATATATAATTCGCTTATTAAGTTTTTCATGGCGGAGAAAGAGGGATTCGAACCCCCGCGGTTGTTACACCCTGTTGGTTTTCAAGACCAATCCCTTCAGCCAGACTTGGGTATTTCTCCTAATAAATTGGTGGTGGACCCGGTAGGACTCGAACCTACGACCGACCGGTTATGAGCCGGTTGCTCTAACCAACTGAGCTACGGGTCCAAATGG
>Ga0079225_10000232_pt1 | contig 29739 bp, 27 predicted proteins | sample Poulit2012_FD_76344 | JGI IMG/M metagenome (GOLD analysis project Ga0079225, IMG submission 76344) | Agricultural soil microbial communities from Georgia to study Nitrogen management - Poultry litter 2012 | ecosystem: Environmental > Terrestrial > Soil > Agricultural land | place: USA: Georgia... | reverse complement strand
CCCAATGCCCAAGATATGAACCAACGACGTTCCGCAGCCAATTTGGACGATGTAGCAACGATCGTGTACACCTCAGGAACCACCGGCCGGCCCAAGGGCTGCATGATTACTCACGGCAACCTGGTGAATCTATCGCTCAACGTATTGGCCTCGGAAATGGGTTCCGTGTTGCCACGCGGTAGCAAGACTATTATGTTCATCCCACTGGCACACATCTTCGCGCGATTTATCTCGTTTCAGGCTATAGCAGCCGGCGCCAAAGTGGGCCACACACCCGATGTGAAAGATCTGGTTCCAGATCTGAAATCATATCAACCCGACTTCATCCTGGCCGTCCCCCGGGTCTTTGAAAAAGTCTATAACTCGGCCATGCTCAATGCTGAACAAGATGGCAAAGGGAAAATCTTCAGCACCGGCGCCGAAATCGCTGTCAAGTACTCCCAAGCCAAAGAAGCCGGTAAGATTCCAGTCGGCCTTCGAGCGAAGCACTGGGTCTTCGATAAGTTGCTCTATACAAAAATTCGGGCAGCCATGGGCGGTAATGTCAAAGACGCGATCTCCGGAGGCGGACCTCTGGGTGCATATCACAGTCACTTCTTCCGAGGTATCGGCGTCGATATTAAGGAAGGCTATGGTCTAACTGAAACCACCGCACCGGTGACGGTCAATCGACCTGGTGACCGCACTCGAGTGGGCACCGTTGGGCTACCGGTACCCGGCAACAGTATCCGCATCGCCGATGACGGGGAAATCTTGGCCCAAGGTATCTCTGTGTTCAAGGGCTATCACAACCTGCCGGATAAAACCGCTGAAGAAATGGTCGATGGCTGGTTCTACACCGGTGATGTAGGCCAACTAGACGACGACGGATTCTTATCCATTACCGGTCGGAAAAAGGAAATTCTCGTTACGGCTAGTGGGAAAAACGTTGCACCAGCACAGTTGGAAGACCAGATCCGTGCTGATGGCTTGGTCTCCCAAGTCATGGTCGTTGGTGACAATCAGAAATTCGTCGCCGCGATCATCACATTAGATGCCGAGACTGCCCCGTCCTGGCTCAAACAACGTCAACTTGATGAGTCCATGACAATGGCCGACATGTCACAACATCCAGCAGTTCGCGATTATGTTCAAAGTCTGATCGATCAAGCCAATGAATCCGTCTCTCGGGCAGAATCAATCCGTGAATTCAGGATCACTGACCAAGACTTCACCATCGAATCCGGCCAGATGACCCCATCGCTAAAGATCCGTCGCGAGACTATTATGCGCGACTACTCTGATCTCATCGACGATATTTACCAGCCAGCTGCATCGTAATACATACACGAAACGTTCCGGACCGTGGCCGAGACCAGTCCGGAACGTTTCGTGCATACCATAGGTATTTTAAAGTTGTCCGGATTCTGGGACGTCGAGTCCCAACAGGGCATTTTCTACAACTTCTGCCATGGCAGGATGGATCCAATATTGTCCCCGAGCCATTTGATGCGCCGTAATGCCGAACGACATGGCCATAATTATCGGCTGCAGCAAGTTCGTCGCTTCCGGTCCCATAATGTGGGCACCAAGCAACAGGCCGGTTGATTTATTGGCAATGAGCTTGACGAACCCATGTGAGTCTTCCATTGCCCAGCCGTATGCGGTGTCACCGTAGGCTTGGATTTTTACGGTAATTGCGTCCTGACCAAACTGAGCACGTGCGTCGTCTTCGGTAAGACCGGTACTGGCGATTTGTGGGCGAGTAAAGACCCCCGCCGGAATTGGGCCCAACGTATCTGGTTTCATGTTGGCAGGGTTTTCTAGGTTATGCGAGACGATGCGCTGTTCATGGTTGGCAACGTGTTTCAGCATCTCAGGATTTGCGATATCTCCGATAGCCCACACGTCTTTGAGCGGGTGGCCGTTTGATAGGACACGAAGATATTCATCCCGGGCGATCACATCACCGACCAAATCGATACCGGTGGCTTCCAGATTCAGTCGGTCTGTATTGGGGAATCGTCCCGTAGCCAGCAAGACGACATCCCCGGTGAAGGACTCCACCACATCGTCGTTATTCTGGCCAGTAGCACTGACATTGACTCGTAGCTGCTCACCTTCGTGTTCGATGGAATGCAGCGTCCGGTTCAGGGCAAGTTGCCACTGTTCCTGCGCGACACGAGTGAAGCGCTCCGAAACGGTCTTGTCATGGCTCGATAGTAATTGTCCGGAACGATTGACTTGGATAACTTCGGATCCTAAGCCTGCAAAAATTGCGGCGAATTCCGAGCCAATATATTTTCCGCCGACAATAATGATGCGCTTGGGCAGTTCTTCCAAGCGCATCACTGTGTCCGATGTGTGCACTCCAGAGAGATTTGTTCCAGGTACATCGGGCAGGCTCGGTCGAGAACCCGCAGCGATCACGATCTGGTCTGCTTCAAGAACTCGACCAGACGCGGTCGTCAATTGTTTCGGACCTGAGAAATGGACTTCTTCCGCAATCAGTGTTGTGTGGTCCAGTTCCACATCCCGGTAATGTTTTCCACCGTCGGAAATGGCATCGATTCGAGAGAAAATACGATCACGGATCGCTGGCCAGTCCGCAGATTCGAAGACCATGTCCACGCCTAGGCGGGCACCTTCAGAAGGATAAGAAGCTAACTGCGACGGGTATGCGAACATTTTGGTTGGGATGCATCCAACGTTCAAACATGTTCCACCAAAGACTCCAGAGTCGATGATGGCAACTTTTTTGTCATCCCAATAGGGCGTAATAAGAGAATTACCGGACCCGGAACCAATGATGGCCAGATCGTATTTTTCGATGCTCATGCCAACAGTGTAATGGTTCCGAATCCGGTAATGAGATACAGGTTCACATCCAGCGTTATGCGGGGTCAAGCACCACTATCAGGTCGTTTCCTGCTACGGGGGTCGGCGTAGGCAGTACCACCCGTGAGACAGTACCGGCCACCGGAGCGGTGATGCCTGCTTCCATCTTCATGGCTTCGATAGTAGCCACAGTGTCCCCCACCGCTACGGTCTCGCCTTCTTCGACCGTGACGGTCACAGTGCCCGAAAACGGTGCCGGGACGTGACCCTGGTGCGAAGCATCTGCCTTTTCAGCTTCATGAACGCTGGACTCTACGGAACGGTCACGAACATCTACCTGGCGCTGTTGTCCATTTAATGTCACCATGACGGTTCGCATGCCCTTCTCATCGGCTTCTGACACCGCTTGGAGGGTGGTCAGCAACCGCACGCCCTTGCCTAGCGAGATCACGTGCTCGTGGCCTTCGACCATCCCATAGAGGAAGTCTCGGGTATGAAGCACCGAGGTGTCGCCATACTGCCGAACATGTTCCTCATACTCGGCTGTCGGTCCAGGGAAGAGCAAGTGGTTCAAGGTTCTGCGCCGTGTCTCACCAGCATCAGCGAGTTTGGCAGCGTCTTCTTCAGAGACATCTTCAATCTCGATTCCGGTGGCATTCCGGCCTTCTAGGGCCTTGGTTCGGAACGGTTCCGGCCAGCCACCTGGAGGGTCCCCGAGTTGTCCGGAGAGAAACGCAATCACCGAATCCGGAATGTCGTAGTTCCCTGGATTTTCTTCGAAATCTGCTGGATCTGCATCAGCGGAAACCAGCGCTAGTGCCAGATCTCCCACAACTTTCGACGACGGGGTGACTTTGACGATGTCGCCCAGAATGTCGTTGGCAGCCTCGTACATGTTTTCGATATCTTCGAATCGTTCCCCCACGCCCAGTGCAATCGCCTGCTGGCGAAGGTTGGAGAGTTGTCCGCCTGGAATCTCATGGGCATAGATGCGCCCCGTTGGTGCTGGAAGACCTGATTCGAAGGGTGAGTAAATCTCACGCACCGATTCCCAGTAGGGCTCCATTTCAGCAACATGGGCGAGGTCCAGGCCTGTCTCACGTTCGGTATTGTCGGTGGCTGCGACCAACGCAGACATCGATACCTGCGAAGTGGTGCCCGCCAGAGCAGCACTAGCTGTATCAACGACGTCAACACCGGCAGCGGAGGCGGCTATCAACGTTGCTAGCTGGCCACCGGAGGTATCGTGCGTGTGCAGATGGACCGGCAGATCAAAGTTTTCGCGCAGTGCGCTGACGAGCTTCGTCGCCGCAGCGGGACGAAGAAGTCCTGCCATATCCTTGATCGCAAGAACGTGTGCACCAGCCTTGACCATTTCATCGGCCAGGCCAAGGTAATAGTCAAGGGTGTATAGCTGCTCCTGGGGATCCAGCAAATTGCCGGTGTAGCACAGCGCTGCTTCAGCAACTGATGCGGTGTTCTCACGCACGGCTGTGATAGCCGGGATGATCTGATTGACATCGTTCAACGCATCAAAAATACGGAAGATGTCGACCCCGGTTTGCGCTGCTTCCTCGACGAATGCCTCAGTTACGCGTTGTGGATACGGTGTGTAACCAACGGTGTTGCGCCCCCGCAACAACATCTGTAGCGGGATGTTTGGCATCTCTTCGCGGAAACGCGCGAGACGATCCCACGGGTCTTCAGAAAGGAATCGCAGGGCGACGTCATAGGTAGCTCCGCCCCAGACCTCTGCGGATACCAGATTCGGCAATAAGTGCGAGACTGCCGGAGCCGCGGCAAGCATGTCCCTGGTACGAATCCGGGTAGCCAGCAGTGACTGGTGTGCATCGCGGAACGTGGTGTCGGTAACCCCGAGTCCCTCATGGTCCCGTAGTGCTTGGGCAAAGCCTTCGGGCCCCTTTTCAAGGAGAAGGTCACGCCATCCGGTAGGTGGGGCAACCTTCGAGGGGCCATCAAACGGGCTCCGATCAGGTTCATCAGACTTATCGCCAGGAAAATCTGGCAATTTTTTACGCGGATCCATACCTTCGATCCGTGGACCGTATGGACGGTTGACCGTGACATCTGCCAGGTACGATAACGCTCGTGAGCCTCGGTCCTGTGAACGGTTAATTTGCGTCAGGTACGGATTCTTATCAATAAAGTCTGTGGCAACGTCGCCATCGATGAATTGCTGGTTGTCAAAGACATTGAGCAGGAATGGAATGTTTGTAGCCACGCCGCGGACTCTGAATTCAGCAAGGGCTCTCCGAGCTCGACGCTGAGCTGTTAAGAAATCGCGACCACGTGCTGACATTTTGACGAGCATGGAGTCAAAGTGCGGGGAAATTTCGGCGCCCGTGTAGATCGTCCCGCCATCTAGTCGAATGCCCGAACCACCTGCAGAACGGTACGCCGTGATTTTTCCAGTATCCGGACGGAAATCGTTGGCTGGGTCTTCTGTGGTGATGCGACACTGAATAGCTGAACCGCGTACAAAGAGGTCTTCTTGACGAATATCGAGATCCGCGAAGGTTGCCCCTGCCGCAATACGAAGCTGTGCGCCCACCAAGTCAACGTCTGTAATCTCTTCGGTAATGGTGTGCTCAACCTGGATGCGAGGGTTCATCTCAATGAACACGTGCTCTCCTGCACGCTCCCCTTCGGTATCAACCAAGAATTCGACAGTACCGGCGTTGCGATAGTTCATTGCCTTGGCAAATTTCACAGCATCATCATAGAGTCGCTGACGCAGTTCATCATCAATGTTTGGTGCCGGGGCAATCTCAATGACTTTTTGGTGCCGACGTTGCATCGAGCAATCGCGCTCGAACAGGTGCACGACATCGCCGTTACTGTCAGCTAAGACCTGGACCTCTATGTGTCGAGGGCGCAATACTGCTTGCTCAAGAAAAGCCGTTGGGTCACCGAAAGCTGTATCTGCTTCGTGCATCGCTGCTTTCAAAGCTTCAGGCAGATCTTGTGCCTTCTCGACGCGTCGCATACCGCGGCCACCGCCACCGGCAACGGCCTTAACAAATAATGGGAACCCAATGTCATCCCCTTGTGCAATGAGCTCGTCTTCATTGTCCGACGGTTCCGTAGACTTCAGCACCGGTACACCAGCGGCTTCAGCGGCACGTAGCGAGGCAACCTTATTGCCTGTTTGCTCCAGAACATCCGCAGGCGGCCCCACAAACGTCAGTCCGTTAGCTTCAGCCTTCCTGGCTAACTCTGAATTCTCAGAAAGAAACCCATAGCCTGGATAGATGGCGTCAACGCCTGCTTCCAAAGCAACATTGATGATGCTATCCACATCGAGGTAGGCCCGCACAGGGTGGCCTTCTTCACCAATCCGGTATGCTTCGTCAGCTTTTTGTCGGTGAATGGAATTACGGTCCTCATAAGGAAAGACCGCTACGGTCTTTGCACCGAGTTCGTGACACGCGCGGAATGCACGGACAGCGATCTCGCCTCGGTTAGCAACCAGGACTTTATTAAACATTCGTTCCCCACCGTTGCTTGCGGCCGAGTTAGCTTGAGTATCAGCCAAGGTACCTCCATGATGTTGGTGCTGCTGTCACGATTGGCAACAGACGCTCAGGTATGTTCCACGATATCGTTCGTGTATACATTGAACACATGTGATACTACCCACGTCGGGGGCCTTTGCAAAAATTGTGTACGGGAAGGGGACGCACACCGACGCAACCTATTCACTTGTTAGAATGTGTTATCGACCAAATCTTCTATTTCATAACTAAGGTGCAATCGTAGTGCAGGTTATTTCTATTTCGAGCCTTAAGGGCGGCGTTGGTAAGACTTCTATAACGCTAGGTTTGGCATCTGCTGCCTGGGCAGCCGGCATTTCTACACTGGTCATTGATCTTGACCCGCACGCTGATACAACAACTGGTCTAGGCATCAAACATGACCAGCCCGGAAGCGACATTGGAACAATGTTGCGGAAGCCAAAACACCACAATATTGCAGAGCACGCCGTGCCCTCTGGATGGGTCCCAGCTGCCCATCAAGACGGCACCCGGCCGGGTACGCTACACGTCGCTCGCGGTTCCGCGAAGACATCGATGTTTGAGAAAGTATCTACACGACGCCGAGAATTAAACCGCCTTTCGACGTTGTTAGACACCGCAGACGAGTACGATCTCGTACTCGTTGACTGCCCTCCGGCGCTAAATGGCATCACACGGATGGCTTGGGCCGCTTCAACCGCAGTACTACTAGTGGCTGAACCGAGTTTATTCTCGGTTGCTGGAACCGAACGCACGTTCCGTGCTCTGGACTTATTCCAACGGGAGTACGCTCCCAAACTTAAGACCTCCGCCGTTGTAGTGAATAGGGTTCGTGCAGCATCGACCGAGCATAAATATCGCCTGTCTGAAATGCGCCGAATGTTCGGCAATCGGCTGCTGGACACGCAAGTGCCTGAAACCTCTAATTGGCAACAAATGCAGGGCGCAGCCTGGCCAGTACATGCTTGGCCAGGCGATACCGCCCACACTGCGGCGCGCACTTTCGACCACCTGCTCGAGAGCCTGTACGATGCCAAACAACCCCCTCGAAGGGCCCGACGAAGTTAATATTCTCAAGCAATACATTATATGTGGCGCAAATAACAAAAACCCGGTTATGTATACATAACCGGGTTTTTCATGCTTTATTGACTATTTGTGCACAGCCGCCGTTAGGAAGCTGTCTTGCGGCGAGCATCACGGCGAAGCGCGAGTTCATCGCCAGGAAAGTCCTCTTCCGTTGTCTGGCCATCGGCGAGACGCTCCGCTGGAAGTTCAGACAAGGTACCTTCGACTTCACGCCATACACGACCCACGGCGATACCGTACACACCCTGGCCGCCCTGGACAAGATCAATGACCTCATCAGCTGAGGTACATTCATAAACTGATGCGCCATCAGACATTAACGTGATTTGTGCCAGGTCCTCCACACCGCGCTCACGGAGGTGTTCAACTGCGGTGCGAATCTGTTGCAGCGACACTCCAGTGTCGAGCAGACGTTTTACAACCTTCAGCACGAGAACATCGCGGAATGAATAGAGCCGGTGCGTACCCGAGCCCTCAGCGCCACGTAGTGACGGCACAACCAGACCGGTACGCGCCCAGTAGTCAAGCTGACGGTAGGTGATTCCTGCTGCCTTCGAGGCGGTAGGACCGCGGTAACCGTGGTCGTTATTTAGCCAGGGTGCGTCGTCGCTAAACAGTACGCCCTGGTTGCCAGAGTCCAAATTCTGGCTCTGCCCTGAATCACTGGTGTGAGACACTAGGGGTTCCTCCTGCTGATCTGTTCCACCCGGGGAAGTTTTGTAAGCACATCACCCTTCACCGAATCACTTCCGGCTACTAAATAATGGTCTCACATATACTGTGGAACTTATAGTGCTCCACGCTATTCTGCGAATTGACCCGGGTCAAAGACCACGGTGGAATATTCAGTTCGTGTCGGAACTATTTTTCCGATGATCCGGGGTCGTCGTTGTCTTCGGTCCCATTATCAGGGTCGTCATCTTCAAACGGTGGCGGTGTTTGCTGCTGTTCTCCCGACTTCAAGAAATCTTCTGGACTAAGATCCTTCAGGAATTCCCGAAAATCGTCGAGACTTTCTTCGGTAATCTCAGTCTGTGTCTCTGGGGTTTCGATATTCAGCTCTGCTGCAATATCGCCTTCGGTCAGGTCTATACCAGCGGAATCAAGAACATCTTCACTGGCATACACAGAGACTCCGGCAAATAGCGCAGCAGCTACAGCATCTGATGCCCGAGCGTCCACAGCCTTGCCGGATGCCAACATAAGCTCGGCATAGAACACCTCATCATCAACTTTAGCGATTCGCACTGCCTCAATTGGGTCTCCGGCCGTCTCAAGAGCCTCCACAAGGAGTTGGTGTGTCGTTGGACGAGGAGTATCGACACCTTGTTGCGCCAGGCCTATAGCGGTGCCCTCTGACGGTCCTATCCACAGTCTCAATAAACGCTGGGAATCTTGATGCAACAGCAACAGGATGGGTTGATTGCCGGGGAGGACGATCCGAATTTCAAGGACCTTCATTACTATGTCGGCCATGGCGAAGCTCCTTATCTTAGTGTTGCCTAAAGCGAGACGAGGCTAATCGTCCATATCTGCAATTTCAGCACTCACTACCCCAGCATGCAAGCTCAAACAGGCCTGAGTGATTTCTCGTGCCGCTTCTGTAACGCGCTCTTTGGAGACGCCACCATTGTTTTGGGCAATCCCTGAGGTAGCTTGTTCAACCATCCCCAGTTCACGGTCTGCCGCGATACGGAATGGTCGAAGGTGCCGTGCCTCGAATCCGAATCCAGTGAGCGTGACCGCCGCCCTGGCGACCTTGAGGCTGTGGTCGTCGTATCGGCCCGTCTCATCGGCCCAGACGAGACGGTAGGCTTCCAGCGTCTTCATCAAGTCGTCTGACGCCCCTGACATTCCCTGCAGTTCAGCGCGAGACATCGGCCGAATGTGTCCAGTCAATTCTTGCGCCAGCTGTTGCGATACTGAACGGGGCTCGAGCCTCAATCCACCAGGCAGTGATTCCGGGCGCTTTCCAGCATCTATGGCATCAAGATAATCCTTAATGACTTTTAACGGCAAAAACTGATCTCGCTGGAGTGCCAAGATAAAACGCAGTCGATCAACGTCTACCTGTGTGTATTTGCGGTAGCCCGCCGCTGTTCGCGCAGGTGTCAACAGTCCGCGCTCTTCGAGAAAACGTACCTTCGAAGCTCGCACCTCAGGGAATTCTGAGTTGATATGTTCTAACACTTCGCCGATCGTTAGAAGCGTTTGCGAACGTTTAGCTATAGCAGAGGCGACCGGGCGTGGTTTTGGGGAAGCGGACAATTGGTTCAGACCTTTTCAACAAGTAGGACCAGGTACAGCACGTCACCGGTCACCGAACCGACGACGAATGACCGAGAGTTTAAGCGTGCGTTTGCTGCGTTCCTGCATAATACGACAGACGGAATTTCCCAATCTGAAGTTCCATGCCTGTACGCAACTCAAGTGAGTCCACCCGATCGTTATTAATATAAGTACCGTTTAGTGATCCTGTATCGACGACCTTGAACCCGCCTGAGTGACGCTCAAATGTTGCGTGTTGACGAGAAACGGTCACGTCGTCCAAGAAAATGTCAGCATCCGGATGACGACCAACGGAGACTTTGTCTTGGTCGAGCAAGAAACGAGCTCCGCGGTTAGGACCTTCATGTGCCACAAGCAGCGCGGAACCTACCGGCAATGCTTCCACGGTCGCGCGCTCTTCTGGCTGCAGGTGAAGGTCTTTAAGGGGTTCAAGCTTCGGCAACCCTACGGTTGTTGGCTCAATATCAGAATGATCTTCTGAGTTACCAGGAACGGGGTTATCTGTTGTCATGCTTGAGCGCTCCTTGTAGTGCATAATTTAGCTGGCGACCCGGGTCCATGAGTCGCCCTGACTCACATAGTTTAGCTGATCGGTGCTTTGAATTCACTGCCTGGGGAAAACTAAATCGCGGCGAATGAGCTTGTCACCTTGAATTTTCAACTTCAGTATGCTTGCAGGAAAATCTTCTTTCGGATTATGTTGTTTTACCTGGCACATATTATCGATGTAGTACGCAAGAAGATGTGCATGATGTTGAAAAAGAAAACATCCTTGGCTCTATAAGAATCCAAGGATGTGTTGGTCGGGCTGACAGGATTTGAACCTGCGACCCCATCTCCCCCAGAGATGTGCGCTACCAAGCTGCGCCACAGCCCGTTCCAGTGCTCAAATTCAAGCGCTGGGATACTCGGGTTACTATACACGATGCCAAGTGAAAGTCCGAATTTCACCATTTCGTTGAATGCCTTCATGTCACAGTGAACGTTTTAGACTACAACCCATGACTACTCTTCCTTCCAACACTGAGCACATTGCGTATGCTCGATCCTTGATCCGGACCATCGAAAACTATCCTCAACAGGGCGTCTCTTTTCGTGACATCACTCCCCTGTTGGCTGATGGCCAAGCGATGCGCACAGTAGCCGAGGCGCTCGTCTCGCAAGCTGGCACCTCATTCGATGTCGTAGCCGGCGTCGAAGCCCGAGGTTTTATTTTTGCTGGGGCAGCTGCCACGGTCGCCGGAACAGGAATGATCCCCCTCCGTAAACAAGGAAAATTGCCAAAACCCGCCCATCAGGTGTCGTTTGAGAAGGAATACGGCCACGATGTACTGGAAGTGTCCCCGGAACTCGAAGCGGGTATGCGTGTGCTTTTACTCGACGATATTTTGGCGACGGGCGGTACTCTGACGGCAGGCGCAGAATTGGTCAAACGGGCTGGCGCGGACGTCGTAAGCGTCGGAGTCGTCATGGAACTTCAAGGGCTTGAAGGTAGAGCAATGATGCCGCAGACCAAAGCGCTGTTTAGCTTATAGTCCACGGCATCGCGCGGTGAGAGGTATTTAACGACCGCGGCGTTCTCGAACTCGCATCGCAATCTCTATAGGGCTACCTTCGAATCCAAAGAACTGTCGCAACCGGTTGATAATAAACCGGCGGTACCCCGGATCCAGGAAACCAGTGGTAAACAGGATGAATTTGGGTGGCCGTGTAGACGATTGTGTTGCAAACAATATACGCGGCTGCTTTCCGCCACGTACGGGGTGCGGGTGTGCTGCCACAAGCTCACCAATAAACGAGTTCAATTTCCCAGTTGGAACACGACTTTCCCACGACTCCAAGGCAGTCTCCAATGCGGGGACTAGCCGGTTTTTATGCCAGCCGGTCTTGGCTGATACGTTGATCCGTGGTGCCCATGTGACGTGTTGCAGATCCAAGTCAATCTCACGTTCCAGGTCGACTCGACGGTCCTCGTTCATAAGGTCCCACTTATTGAATGCCAATATCATCGCACGTCCAGAGTCCAACACCATTTGAATGATACGGACGTCTTGCTCGCTAAGCGGTTGAGATGATTCCAGCAGGACAACCGCAACTTCAGAGCGGTCCAATGCGGCGCGAGTACGCAGCGAAGCATAATAGTCCGACCCCGACGCCATGTGTTGGCGTCGACGAATACCCGCCGTATCGATGAGCTCCCAAACGTCGCCGTCCAGCTCGACTAATTCATCAACGGGATCGCGAGTTGTTCCAGCGACATCATCCACAACGGCTCGTGACTCATTGGCGAGTGTATTGAGCAGTGAAGATTTGCCAACATTCGGGCGCCCGACGATGGCAACGCGACGTGGGCCGTGTGCGGTCAGAACGTCCTTATAGGCTGATTCGTCAGGTAATTCCTCGACCAACACATCAAGTAGATCCGCGGTGCCACGACCGTGTAAGCCGGAGACAGGGTACGGGTACCCAAAACCGAGGCCCCAAAGCATCGAGGCGTCAGCTTCTTGTGACAAGCCATCGACCTTATTCGCTGCCAACAGGATGGGCTTGCCGGCCTTGCGCAACATCGTGACAATGGCCTCGTCCGTCGCGGTGATGCCCACTGTTGCATCGACAACAAAAATCACATGATCGGCTAGCTCAACTGCTCGTTCTGCTTGATCGGCTACTTTCGCGTCCAACCCCTTGACACCGTATTCCCAGCCACCGGTGTCAGCAATTGTAAAAACTTTGCCGTTCCATTCAGCTTCGTAGAAGACGCGGTCACGAGTGACTCCTGGAACGTCTTCAACTACCGCTTGACGACGACCAATAATGCGGTTCACCAGTGTGGACTTGCCTACATTGGGGCGACCCACTATTGCTACTACGGGTGGGATGAAGGAGCGTTCTTCATATTCTTCAGCAGCCTCGAAGCCGGATAGAACCTGGTGGTCGTCTTCTTCTAAATCATATTGTTGCAGGCCTGCTAGATAAGCTTCAGTGCGGGCCTGATGGTCTTGATCAGTCATCCGAGCCAGATCTTCATCGATCGTGTCGGCACTTGTTGGAATGTATTCTTCTTCAGTCATGATGCTTTCTTAGGATCCGTTCGTGTTAACTTGGCGTTGAATTTCTGCCAAGACGACGGTCACGGTGTCTTCGAGGGAAAGAATGGATGAGTCAATTTCAACGACACCTTCGGCAGGTGTCATGAAATCAACGAGCGCAGAGTCTTTTTCATCGCGGCCGATGACGTCTAATTCCACGTTGCCAGGATCCTGGTTAGTTTCACGTAATTGTTGGCCACGCCGCGCCATACGAACTTGCGGAGAGGCAGTCAGTAAGATGCGGGCTTCCGCATCGGGCGCAACAACTGTTGTGATGTCTCGACCTTCAACCACAATGCGCGGCCGAGACTGAATCGCTTGGCGTTGCAGCTCCACGAGGTGTTCACGAACTTCAGTTCGTGTTGAAAGTACTGACACATTTGAGGTCACTTCATCTGAACGTATTGCATCAGTGATGTCTTGCCCGTCTAATGCCAAAGTAAAATTGTGCGGATTCAAGTCTTGGGCTAACGGCATGGTGGTAATGAGCTCGGTGATCTGTTGAGTATCCACCGAGTCCGGCTGCGAAAGGTCCAAACCGTTTTTCATGCACCAAAGCGTGGCGGCACGGTAATTCGCTCCAGTATCGAGGTAACTAAGGTTTAATTCTTGGGCTATCCAGCGAGCGATCGTAGACTTCCCGGTGCCTGAGGGGCCATCGATAGCGATAACAAGTCGAGGTTGTGCTGACATTAGAGTACCTTCCATCCAAGATCGGTCAACGAATCGACCAAGTGCTGTTTCTGGCCCGGAACCACGGCGATCTCCAGCATACCGACTTGGTAGCCGGAGGAGTGCTCCATTCGTAAGTCTTCCACGTTCACCCCGACATCGGCTACCGCTTGGAGAGCCGACACGATCGAACCAGGAGCATCATCGACCAGGACTGTCACCAGGGCAAAGGACTCAGCTGGGCCACCGTGTTTACCGGGGATTCGTGCTTGTCCCCGGTTGCCCTCGTGCATCAGTTGAGCAACATCAAGACGTGAACCAGCGTCGAAAGGTTGGGATAAGGTGTGGATCAAACGGTCCAGGTCTTCTTTCATACCGTGAAGCTGTGGAAGAATTTGACTAGCATTCGCCGTCAGGATCTGTACCCACAAGCTCCCGTCTGAGGCGGCAATGCGCGTGGTGTCGCGTAGACCGTTACCTGCCAGCTGGAGCGCCTGGGCAGAAGTGTCCTGCAGCCGGGAAGCCAAGAGTGACGCTGCGATTTGTGGGAGGTGACTAATTTGTGCCACCGCACCATCATGTTCCTCTGCGGTCATGTGATAAATCGTAGCGCCTAGTAATCGCGCGACGTCAGAGGCTGTGTCGATGACGAACTGCGGTGTTTCGTCTCTCGGACACAGCACCCAGGGCGCAGCTGTAAACAGTTCTCCACGCGCTGCAACCGGGCCGGATCGTTCCCGGCCTGCCATGGGGTGAGTTCCGATATACCGCTTGGTATCATCCCCGTTGATGCGGCCTGCGTCAAAAGCTGCAGATAGCTCTTCTGCAATGGCGCCTTTCACCGAAGCGATATCCAACACCACGGCCTCCGGCCAACGTTGCAAGGCTTTGATAACTTCTTCGCCAGTAACGTCCGGGGGTGCCGCTACCACGACGGTTCCCGGTTGGTCCTGGTCGGTAAGCCCTCGCCCAGCACCAATGTCTTCGGCAACCGCTTGGGCCGAGGGCGACGGATCGCTGAGCAACACCTCGATCCCGGCGCTCCGCAGTCCCAATCCAATCGAAGCCCCCAGGAGGCCACTTCCAATGATCAACGTCGGCTGGTGAATCGAGTGCTGTTTTGAGATCGTTTCAGTGGCCGCCGCCAACGAGGCAGTATCGACAATTTCGGTGCGTGAGAACCGAGGTGTGGTCATAGTCCCACCGTTGCCATGAGGTGTCCAACTTCTTGAGAGTTCAATTGCCGGATAGAGCCTTGACGCTGGTCCCCCAAGGTAATTGGTCCATGTGCGATTCTTACGAGTCGCTGAACTGGATAGCCAACGGCTTTCATCAGGCGCCGGACCACGCGGTTTTGGCCACTATGAATGACAACTTCACACAAAATGTGTCCCGGTGTTGAGTCCACGAGGCGGAAGGAGTCAACCGATACGAGACCGTCTTCTTCCAGCTCGATTCCCGCACGAAGTTCTTCCCCCACTCCCCGACGCATTGGGCCTTTGACCTGTACTAAGTAAGTTTTGGGCACTTCATAACTGGGATGCGACAAACGGTTTGCAAGGTCTCCGTCATTGGTCAGCAAAAGCAGACCTTCGGTTTCATTATCCAAACGCCCGACGTGAAATAAGCGTGTGTCGGTGGTATCAACAAAGTCTGCAATAGAGGGTCTGCCCTTGGGATCCGACATAGTCGAAATCACACCGCGTGGCTTGTTGAAAGCGTAGTAAACAGCTTCTGGTTGTGTATTCACACGGATGCCGTCAACAAAAATGACGTCGTTATCCGGGTCTACTCGAGTGCCTAAGGCGGTAACAATGTCGTGATTGACTTCGACGCGACCTTCGCTGATGAGGTCTTCTGCGACGCGACGCGACGCGATGCCCGCAGCGGAGATGACTTTCTGAAGTCGTTCCCCTTGTGGCACATGGTGGCGGGACTTTTTGCCTTGGCCTTGCCCCTTTTTACGGTATTGGCTGCGATCAACCGGACCCAGATTGCGGTCGTAATCAGCACCGGAAAATGGGCCACCGCGACGACCAGACTTTGGTGTGCGACTGCGGTTTCCGGAGCCTCTCGGCTTGCGGGATGTCATAGTTATTCCTGACTTTCTGCCATTTTAGTGGCTTCGTCTACCCCCGGAAGTAACGGGGAAATCTTTGGTAGTTCCTCGATAGAGTTTAGTCCAAGGAGCTCGAGAAAATAATCCGTTGTACTATAGCGTACGGCACCGGTGAGCTCTTCTGTTCCGTCTTCAGCAATAAGCCCCCTGGTTAACAGCGTTTTAACGACAGAGTCTGAGTTTACGCCACGGATCTGTGCGACGCGTGACCGTGTGGTGGGTTGCAGATACGCGATAACCGCTAGTGCTTCCAATCCTGCTTGGCTCAGTTTCTGCGTTGCCCCCTGAATCATGAAGGCTGTAATCGCTTCCGCATGTTCAGATCGAGTATACAGCCGCCAGCCCCCAGCCACATGACGAAGTTGAAATCCACGCTGGACTCCGGATCCGTCGCCATCATAATCACGCTGAATCGCCTTGAGCGTTGCCTCGAGTATTTCGGGAGTTTGGCCTGTGGCCTTGGTCAACTGACCCAATGTGAGGGGCTCATCAGTCACCATGAGCAACGCTTCCAGTTGACTAAATAATTCTATTTGATATCGTTCTTGATTCACGAGGCCTCTTGCCAGTACACGGTAATTTCTCCCAGTGCTACCGCTTGATGCCATTCAATCAGTTTGTCGCGGTACATCGTTAGCAGTCCTAAGAGCCGGACAACCACAACCATCGTGGTGGAGGCGTCCTCTACCAGTTCAGTAAATGTCAGGATGCCCGCTTCTTGGATCCTCCTGGTCATTATCGTGACTTGTTCTGTAATCGATACCACCGGAGCATGAAGGTGTTGAGTCCCTACTTGTTCTGGCTCTTCAACGAATTTCTCAAACAGATCATGTGCCAGGTCGGCAAAATCTTTCGAGCTGAGATCAAACACGAGCGTCGGCAGCAGATTTGCGTATTGAGGTTCCGGACCGGCCTGCCGAGCCACCATGGATCCTTGAGTCTCAATGCGTTCCCGAATCATGTCGGCCGCTTGCTTGAAGGCGCGATATTGCAACAAACGTGCGAATAGTAAATCCCGTTCCTCGAGCAGTGCCATCTCTTCTTGAGCATCACTGACCCCGGATGGCAGCAGGCGAGCAGTCTTAAGCTCGAGCAACGTTGCCGCTACCACCATAAATGCCGTTGAGTTTTCTAAAACTTCCTCTGTGGTGTCCAGCGTCGCGATATACGCCAAAAACTCATCAGTTACTTCGGCTAGGGCAATCTCGGTGACATCCATGCGACGTCGGGCAATCAGCGATAATAACAGGTCGAAGGGACCAGAAAAGTTAGTGAGCGCTAGTTCAAAGCCGACATGTTCGTCTGAGTAGTCCTCATCGAATGTTGGCGTTGAGGGTTGGCTCACGGCGCTCCGCCGCGACTCACAAGCTCACGGGCCAGTTGCCGATAATTCTTAGCACCAGCATGCCGGGGGGCAAACGCGGTAATGGGTTCAGCCGCCACGGTGGCGTCTGCAAACTTGATTGAACGGTTAATAACCGTTTCAAAGACTTTGTCACCAAAGGCTTCTACAAGACGTCCGATGACCTCTTTGGAATGTAATGTTCTTGCATCAACCATGGTGGCAAGCACACCATCAATGACGAGATCAGGGTTAATTCGGTCCTGAACTTTCTCAATGGTTTCCACTAGTAATGCGACAGCACGTAGCGCGAAGAACTCGGCGGTCAGCGGGATAATCACACCGTGTGCTGCGGCGAGCGCATTGACGGTGAGCAAGCCAAGAGACGGCTGACAATCGATGATGATGACATCGTAGTCATTCATGACTGGGCGCAGCGCACGTGCGAGAACCTGTTCACGGGCAACTTCATTCACCAGTTGAACTTCTGCAGCAGACAAATCGATATTTGCTGGCAGAAGATCAATGTTGGCGTCTTCTGTTTTGAGAATGGCTTCGGAGACATGAACGTCCCGTTCCATCAGCACGTTGTAAATGGTCAGATCCATTTCATGTGGGTTCGTCCCGAAACCTGCAGACAAAGCGCCCTGCGGGTCAAAATCGACCATGAGTACTTTTCGGCCGTAGTCAGCCAGTGCCGCTCCAATGTTAACGGAAGAGGTGGTTTTACCGACGCCACCTTTTTGATTAACCAGGGCAATAATGCGGGCGGGCCCGTGAGAATCCAAAGCCTGAGGTACGGGGAATTCGTGTTTTGGCCGTCCTGTTGGACCGATCACGGGTTCTCCGTTGATCATCATCACAGGGCGTGGTTGTTGGCTGGCGTCATTCACGATGCTTGAAACTCCTGACCGCTACGTAAATTGGGGGCGCATTCCTCTTAGTGTGATAGAAAATAGACTTTTTTCAATTCACTTCCAGTCTATGACGCAATTCCTATATGCCCGGACAAATGGCGTATTTTCTCGGCGAGCCTTAAAGCTTAAAGTCAAACCTGAAGGTCTCATGCACTGTTCGCACGCGGGTGTGCGGATGCAAATACTTCTCGAAGTGTATCAGCGGTAACCTGCGTATAGATCTGTGTTGTGGTCACCGAGGCATGGCCCAAGAGCTCTTGGACAACCCTGACATCCGCACCGCCTTGAAGTAAATGGGTAGCAAATGAGTGGCGAAGCGTATGAGGAGAAATTTCAGCGGTAATCTCAGCGGTCTCAGCCGCATGCTTAATTATATTCCAACCTGTCTGCCGTGAGATGCGACTTCCGAAACGGTTCAAGAACAAACCCGGTGACCCTTTGCCTCCGGATGCCAGCTGTGGTCTCCCCCGTATCAGATAAGCATGGACGGCATCGACGGCGTATGAGCCCAACGGAACGACGCGTTCTTTCGAACCTTTGCCGAACAGTCTCACCACGGTTGCCTTATCTTGTTCGAGACTGACGACGTCGTCTACATCGAGTCCAATAGCTTCGGTGATGCGAGCGCCCGTGGCGTACAGCAGTTCCATGAGAGCTCGGTCCCGCAATCCTTGCGCGGTCTCCGGAGAGGGGGTAGTAAGCAGTCGCGTAACGTCTTCGATCGACAACCCTTCCGGGAGGTATAGCCCGGTTTTAGGTGGTTTTATGTCGGCTGCTGGGTTTACCTCGGTAGTGTTTTCTAGGAACATGAATCGGTGCCATCCACGAGCTGCAATCAGAGTTCGATTGATAGAGCTATCAGCAAGCTGCCCCATATGATGGCTACCTGAGCTGAGTGCTTGGAGAAATCCTGTGACGTGGTGCGCGCTGATATTGTTGACGTCGGAGACACGCTCTTGCGCCAGGTAAGTCAGATAACGTTTAAGGTCGCGTCTATACGCTGCCATGGTGTTGTCCGAAAGGCCTCGCTCGATCGTCAGGTGATTGAGATAGACGTTGACCTGATCTTGCAATTGCACTGGAATGTCGATGTCTATTGGGGACATGAGTTATCTAAAGGGCGCATCGACTGGGCGCGCAGGCTGACCGCGTTGCGCCACTAGGTGGGCTGCCATGATTCCCGCGACAGCATTGGCATTTCGTATATCGCCGGCCAAGACAGCATCGAGAAGTTCTTCGAGAGGAACCCATCTCATGATCAGATGATGTTCTTCGGCTTCTCGGGTATGACGCTCACCCGTCGGGACTTGCCGGAGGTCTTGGGCCAGAAAAATTCTGATGGCTTCCGAAGACGAACCGCCGGACGGGTAGTGGTCTACCAGGACCGACCAATTATCAGCGATCAAATCGGCTTCTTCAGCTAGCTCACGGTGCGCGGCAGCGACGAGACTCTCTCCAGGGACATCGAGCAAACCAGCAGGTATTTCCCAGCAGTCTTGGCGTACTGGATGCCGATACTGGTTGACCATAGCGACTTGTCGCTGTTCATCAAGCGCGACTATGGCCACTGCGCCCGGGTGCCGTATGTATTCCCGAGTCATAGGCGTATCCGTTGGCTCAATGGTGAAAGTGTCACGCTGGATATCCCAGATTGCACCGCGATACACGGTTTGATGCTCATGGATGTCAACCGAGCGGTCATTATCTTGTATATGCAGTCCCCTCACCCGTGCGATGCCTCCAAAAGTTCACGAGCATGCTCACGAGCTGAACTTGAGTTAGCGTGGCCTGCCAACATCCGCGCTAATTCTGAAATTCGTTCTTCCCCTACGAGCTCACTCACATCCGAAGTGGTGAAGCCTGCTTCCACATCAGGGTCTTTATTGACTCGCAAGTGCTTGTTGGCATAGGCGGCCACTTGAGGCAAGTGTGTGACCACAATTACCTGCACCCGGGTAGCCAATCTCGCCAGCCGCCTGCCAATCTGTACAGCGGCTTCACCGCCGACCCCAGCATCGATTTCATCGAAAATAAACGTTGGCACGGGATCAGTATCGGCAAGGACAACTTCAAGAGCAAGCATGATGCGTGAGAGTTCACCACCAGACGCTCCTTTGCCCAGCGGACGAGGATCCGAACCCGGGTGGGGTTGCAAGAGCAGTGCGATGGAATCGAAGCCGTGGGGCCCTGGCGCAGCTGAGGGCTCTACAGCCACTGAAAATTGTGCCGTCGGCATGAGTAAACCATGGAGTTCTTCGGTTACCTGCTCCCCCAGTTTGACCCCGCACTCTTGACGTAGTGCGGTAAGTTCGTTGCCTTGTTCGTTCAGGGTTTCGGTCAGGTGCTGTTGTTCTGCAGCAAGATATTCGATCCGATCCGTATCTCCGTGCAATTCGTCCAACCGTGGGCGTTGTTCTTCTGCCCAGGTCAAGACGTCAGCTAGATCAGGACCATAGAGCTTCTTCAATCGATTCAGTTCAGCCAGCCTCGATTGTGCCTGATTCAGCGCGTACGGGCCGTCTTCGGTAAGGCTCGACGCGAACTGCGAGATCTCCGCAGTAATATCAGCTAGCTCAATACCTAGTGTTGCCAGCCTATTGCGAATCGCTTCCAACTCTTCGAGTTCACCTGGCGTCTGGTCAATCGTCTGACGCGCCAATTCAACTAGCGACTCGGCACTCGGTGCGTCAAGGTCATTGTCGTCGCCGGAGAGTGCGGTGGTCGAAATGTGGGCGGCAGTGCGGAACTCTTCGGCTGATTCCAGACGCTTGATCTGTTCCTGGAGTTGAACATCTTCCTGGTCTTCTATATTCGCGTTGTCAATCTCTTCTAAACTCCGCTGAAGATTTTCAGCCTCCAACGCGCGCTCTTGAGCCTGATTTATGAGTTCTTGTAGTTCATTAGAGACACCCTGCAAAGTGTCGTATGTTTTTCGGTACCGTGTCAGCGCTGATGCCAGGGGCTTACCGCCGTAGGCATCCAAGGCACTTCGTTGAGCTGTAGTGGACTTCAAACGCAGCTGATCGGATTGTCCATGAATAGCAACTGCGTGCTCACCAATCTCAGCAAGCAGCGCTACGGGCACACCGCGACCTCCAGCTGTTGCTCTCGATCGGGTTCCTGACCCAGATGCCGTAATTGATCTGGTGACCACCAAATGACGGTTGTCGGCATCCTCATCTAATACTGCGCCAGCCTCCGCAGCTGCGGTAGCGGATTTATGATCTGGCCGCAGGATAAAACCAGCTTCAACGCTAGCTTTGCCATCTCCTGCGCGGATGGCGCCTGCATCTGCACGAGCACCCAGCAGGAGGTTCAACGCGGTCACCACCATGGTTTTACCCGCACCAGTTTCACCCGTAACCACAGTCAGGCCCGGATCGAGTTCAACCGTGGTTTCTTCGATGACGCCCAAGGAATTGATCGACAGGTGCTCTATCATTTAGTCGTTCCTCGGTTCCTCGTTATGTTCGTCAGTCGGTGGTGATGGCGAAAGCTGCACGATCTCTTGTTCATCTGCCTTTGTTATCACAGGGATTGGCGTCGTCACTGGTGGCACTACCCCAGGCCTAGGGGCCGTATGGTGGGGTTCCACGATGCGGATCCCGTGGGAGTCCGCGAGGGTCTGATGCCAGTTGTCCTGGTCACGACCAGCTAGTTTCCGTTTCTCCATCGCGGCGCGATCCTTGTCAGGGATACTGCCGCGCCAACCGTCGGTTGGCAAATCAAATTTTCGCACCAAACGTTCAGAGAACGGCGTTAACGCCAATCGCGCGAGCTTCACCGGGCTCGATGAACGGGTCACTTCGATACGGGCACCGGCCGGCAGATCGACCGTTCGGCGACCATCGCACCACAACACTCCGGCTTCATTCGTCCGCTGCAAAACGTCAACCGAGATCACTGACTCTGGCGACACCACCAGAGGCCGAGCAAATAACGCATGCGCTGAAAGGGGCACCATGAGCATGGCTTGAACTTCGGGCCATACAATCGGTCCTCCACCAGAAAAAGCATATGCGGTTGAGCCCGTTGGTGTAGCCATCACGACCCCATCGCAGCCAAAGGATGAAATGGGGCGATCATCGACACCCATGACGACTTCCAACATGCGTTCGCGATTAGATTTCTCAACAGATGCTTCATTCAGTGCCCAGGTATGGGCTACCAGGTGTTTACCCACCAACACTTTAACGTCGATGGCCATACGCTCTTCAACTTTATAGTCTTTATTCACGATGGAGGTGACTGCGCGCTCCAGATCTGCTTGCTCTGCTTCAGCGAGAAAACCAACGTGTCCGAGGTTGACGGCCATAAGTGGCAGATCGGACTCTCGAACCATCTCCGCGGCCCGCAATACTGAACCGTCCCCACCAAGTACCATGCCAAGTTCGACATCCTGAAGTGACGACTTCGTATCGATACTTTCTACGGTCAGCCCGTTGGCTGACAAAACCCCATTATGGATGGCCTCGTGTACAACAGCGGAATCGTGGGGCAGCATCACCGGGGTCAACCCAGCTCCACGCAGCAGCTCAATGGCATGCAGCGCAGATTGCATAGCCTCATGGCGCCCGGTGTGAGCCAAAATTAATATTCGCCGGCTCATCGATCTCCTTTGTTTGTACGTCTGCCTAACAATCCAATCTAGTCGGTCTATTCGATTTTGTTATCATGCCAGGCGCGATCTGGATAACTAGGTCCAGGTTCATCCGCCCACTGGACATGTTGAGTATCCAACCACTGTGTGGCCTCGGTCGACACGTATCCAGGCTGTCCATCGAAATCGTGACTTGCCCAAAAGAAATATTCTCTATTCCCATCTTGCCCCGGCAGCGGGCTCGTGGCTACACCCCTGGGTGTTAGCCCCTGTTTTAGTGCCTCTTCAATCACGGTAGTGACAGCTTCTCGGCGTTGTTGTGGATCAACCACAACACCGGTCTTCGGTAAACGTGCCCTACCAATTTCAAATTGTGGTTTGACCATCAACACGAGTTGAGCACCGGGTATGCACACATCCACGAGCGACCCGATGACGAGTTTCAGTGAAATGAACGACAGATCAGAAACAACGACATCCACTGGCCCTTCAATATCATCCGCTGCCAGATAGCGAACGTTGACGCCCTCCCGCACGTCGACCCGAGGATCGACGCGTAGTCGCTGGATGATCTGGTCATGGCCCACATCGACGGCTACCACCTCATGTGCGCCACGCTGGAGGAGCACGTCGGTGAACCCTCCGGTCGAAGCTCCCGCATCCAAACAACGCTTGCCAGCCACGTCTATGGTGTTGAACGTGTCTAGTGCACCAGCCAATTTGTGACCTGCCCGTGAAGCATATTGTGGACCAGCAACGGTCAGCCTAACCACATCTTGGTCGGATATTTTACTTGCTGGTTTGGTGACAGTGTGATCATTAACCATGACTTCTCCGGCTTGGATATGCCGAGCGGCTGCTGTTCGTGAAGTTGCCAATTGCCTGGCAACCAGCACTTGATCGAGGCGTTTCACGTTAGACGCCACCCGGCCCGTGTTCTTCAGGTGCATTGAGTAATTCAGTGAGCTGAGCAAGCACATGTTCATAGGTTGCGAGTTCTTCAGCGGGGCGCTGCTGGTCAACATGCTCTAGTTGCGCGAGTATTTCGGCGGTACGATACCTAGGCTCGGTCATCTCTCCCCCGGTAGGCGTCGAGGGGTTCTCGAAGTAAGGCTCCGAGGTTGGGCAGTACCCAGTCAGGGACCACCACATCCTGAAAGGTCGAAATATCGGCTCGCTGGTGAATACCGGTTTCGACTAAAGCGCCGTGGAAACCCGCGTTCAGGGCACCCAGCATATCTGTGTCCAACCGGTCGCCCACAACCAGCGGATTGATCATAGAGAAGCGCTCAGCCATGACGGTAAACATCACGGGGGCCGGTTTGCCGGCCGCAACTTCTGGACGAGTTCCTGTAGCTTGGGCGACAGCATTAACCATGGAACCGTTACCCGGTGCGACACCCTCGGTCAACGGGATCGTCAAATCGAGGTTGGACGCTAACCATCCCGCCCCGTTCTGGATAGCAAAACTTGCTTCGGCCAGATCATGCCAACCAAGCCCCGGGTTGAAACCTTGGACTACCACCTGCGGTTGATCTGCTGCAGTGCCGGTGACCGCATATCCCTCGGCTTCTATTTGCGCCGTCAGTTGTGGTGAACCGGTCACGAGGACCGGACCGGCGTCAGGGGAGTATTTGATGGTGAGCAGGCTAACTACTGCCTGAGCCGACGTCATCACGTCCTTGTCATCGACCGCTAGCCCCATGGAGTTCAGCCGCTCGGCGACCTCAGTGGCAGATTTCGAAGCGTTATTGGTGACAAATGCGACGGGAATGCCCTGACCGATCAAAGCGTTCAGCGTTGCCACCGCAGTATCAATACGGTGTGAACCAGCATAGACCACCCCATCTAGGTCACACAGAACGCCGTCGTATCCGTTAAAAAACGTGGTCACAGACTACTCATCGCCGCCTTTTGTTGCGGTCTGTGCAGAGGGGTCGCTTGGAGGCAGGATGTCACGGGCTCGCGCAGGCGGCGTGTCGTATTCGTCGTCTCCGAGATCCAGTATTTCAGGTTCGGGTTCAACGTTGAGGCCGAGTGCTCGTTCAGCTCGAGCAACCAAAATCGACCATTTCCGGGCCTCCTCTTGGCGTCCAGCAGCACGCAGGGCCTCCGCATACGCGCTAAACAGCCGCGGAGAATATGAGAAACCGCGTCGTGGATTCAGCTGAGGAATCTCAAGTGCCACAACCGCAGATTTCGGATCATCATTATCCAGGTGAATGCCTGCAACAACAATGGCGAGTTCAACTCGCGAGATCGCCGGTAGCTTGTCCAATGGTGCTTCCTGAACCAGCTGCAAGGCTTTATCGGTACGTCCAAGGGCACGCTCGGAATCGACCATCTCCGGCAAATGAGCATTGTCACCTGAGATACGACGGTACGTCCGAAACTCACGCAATGCCTCTGAAAACTTCCCAGCAGCATAGGCAGTCATCCCCGCAGCTTCTCGAACGACGCCAAGGCGGCCCCCTCGTCGAGAGGCCGCTAATGCATGGTCGAATGCCAGTTCAGGGTCATCCTCTAACAAGCGCAGAGCCATCACTAAGTGCTTCTGTACCCAAGGTCGGTTTTGTTCATCCAAAGTACCCAGCTCACGCTGCACGCTACGGTCCAACTCTTTACCCGTAACATCATCGTCAATATTCGGAGAACGGCCACGATCTGGCCGGTTCGCGGAACGCAGGTCCGCCGGATTGTGCTGTGGCGTGTTAATCGGAGCATCTTCGTCCGGATACGAACGCCCACCACGACCGCTGTTCACCTGACGTCCGCGCTGATCGTCTCGGCCTCTCCCGCCCCGACCGTGCTCTCTTTGTTTGCGGTCACGCGGTCCGCCCCGGCGATCAGAACGTGATGAATCGTCGCGACTCTTCGGTTGGTTTGCACTGCTATCTGTCAAAGCTAATAGGTCCTTGGGTCAATGTTGTGCCTGAAATACATGTCGCAGGCAGAAAACTTTCTTGTGACTATCCTACAACTGTTCAGGCGCTTACAGCGGGGATTTTCTCCCTATTAGCTCACCGGGCAAGGCACCCACGACTATTTACACTGCGACAGCATTTTTCCCAGCATCGGAACTGCACAAATCGCTGGCTTAGTGGTCTCCAGGGCGACAAAATCTGGGTCAGCGCCGCCCACGGGAAAACCTGACAGAATATGCGACGTGGCTTCAATACCATTAGGTGAAGCTGCTGGGAAACTTGGACTAGCAGTCATGATGATCTCCTCAAAGACCTTGAGTGCACGCGTGTGCATCGACTATTTCGGGTCTGTGGGAATCCCTGGCGCCTAGCAGGAGCTCAGACTTTATCTGCGGCCTTCGAATAACGTTTCGTCTAAAGAACCTGGTGCCCACCGATATAAAGTGACACTTTGGTCCTTCGCTTGGGAAACGTTATGAGCCGCGGGAATATTCTTTATAGGATTCCGAATCGCATGCTGCATCATCGAAGCATGCGATTAGAGACACTGTAGTGTACCTCACAATTTAAATCCAGGGTTTCGTCAATTTCTCACCCACTACTGCTCAATGCCGCTACACTTTCGCACTGTTATCGGTGTAGCGTGCTAATCTATCACCCTCGATTCATGTGGCCTTTGAGCCTTACCAGGCCAGTGCCGCTGCATGTGCTGTCGTCATCCACCCGATGATCGTCAGGCTGTGCATACGACGCGCTCGTACCCTTACCGGCCAATAGCATTCATGCTGTAATCCGCCGTCCTATATTTGCCAAGGAGTCCAATTAAACATGGCAACACCTAGCCCCGGCTATTCGATCATCGTAAAAGTTCAAGCCCCTTCGACCTTCACCGCAACCAGCGATCTCACAGCAGTAGTAGCCGAGGCCGGCGCAGCCATTACTGCACTAGATATCGTTGATGCCAGCCACGAAAGCAACATCATCAACCTGGCATGCAACACTCGCGGCAAAGAACACAGCCGGAAGGTCAAGGAGTCCATCGACGCTGTCGAAGGCTTCGAAGTTCTCAGCCTCTCGGATCGTACATTCCACATGCACCAAGGCGGAAAACTTCAGACAACTTCCAAGGTCAACGTACGCAATCGCGACGATCTTTCTCGGGCTTACACTCCAGGAGTAGCCCGCGTTTGCACCGCCATCGCTAAAGACATCAATCGCGCCCGCGAACTAACGATAAAACAGAACACCATTGCTGTCGTGACAGACGGTACTGCTGTACTGGGACTAGGTGACATTGGCCCAGAAGCCGCTATGCCTGTCATGGAAGGCAAGGCCGTCCTCTTCAAGCAATTCGCCAACGTCGACGCGTGGCCAGTCGCTTTGGACACAACTGATACCGAAGAAATCATCAGTATCGTCAAAGCGATCGCACCCGCCTACGGCGGCATTAACCTTGAAGATATATCCGCGCCACGTTGCTTTGAAATCGAAGCACGTCTTCGCGAAGAACTCGACATTCCAGTCTTCCACGATGATCAGCACGGTACCGCCATCGTCACGCAGGCAGCTCTTAACAACGCCTTGAAAGTTGTTGGCAAACAGCTTTCCGAGGTACGGATCGTCGTCTCGGGTGTTGGCGCAGCCGGACACGCAATCATCCGCTTGTTGAAGGCATCTGGTGCAGAACATATCTTGGCAGCAGGCCGCGACGGCGTACTGGAGCGAAATACCAACCAGCGTGACGAGCACCGCCAATGGTTGGCAGACAACACCAACGCTGAAGGCTTTACCGGCTCTCTAAAAGAGGCTCTCCATGGAGCCGACGTGTTCATAGGGGTCTCGGCTCCAAACTTGCTGGATGAAAATGACGTAGCAAATATGAATGACGACTCTATAATCTTCGCTATGGCCAACCCTGATCCAGAGATTCTACCAACCGAAGCTTCGAAACACGCTGCTGTTGTTGCTACAGGTCGCTCAGATTTCCCAAACCAAATCAACAATGTTCTGGCATTTCCCGGCTTCTTCCGGGGTCTGTTAGATGCCGGCGCTTCGGACATTACTGAAGACATGCTGGTAGCGGCTGCTAATGCTATTTCTGCTTCGATCAGCGACGACGAACTGAACCCCAGCTACGTCATTCCTTCAGTGTTCAACGACAAGGTAGCTGGTGCAGTTGCCGAAGCAGTCGCAAACGTCGCAGAGCGAAATGGCATAACTCAACGAACCGCCACGAAGACTCCAGACGATATCGACTTCTAGAAACTCCACAATACAGTATTGGGTGGGACCGGTTACCGGTCCCACCCAATTTTTATGTCTCTGGATATGTCGAGCTAGGACGCGTTGTCCAACGCATCTTTCAACGCAGCCAACACAAGGTGAGCATTTGCTTCCGTCGCATTATGGCCCATCAAACCAATGCGCCAAATCTTTGCAGCGTACGCTCCGGTTCCAGCACCGATCGCTAGGTTGTATGTATCCAAGAGGTAAGCTCGAACTGCAGCAGAATCTACGCCCTCTGGCACCTCGACCGTAGTCAACTGGGCTAACCGCGCGCCTTCTTCGGCAAACAGCTTTAGACCCATCTCTTCTAAACCATCCTGCATGGCTTTGCCAGCGGCCCTGTGACGCGCATAGACGTTATCTAGTCCCTCAGCCAAAATGCGTTGTAGACCTGCCTGAAGAGAAACAACCATACCTGTGGGTGCAGTGTGGTGGTAGGTCCGTTTGCCCCCCGGCTCCCCACTGGCATATCCGCCCAGCAGATTCAAATCCAAGTACCAATTGGCAGGTCTTTCAACACGTCGTTCAAAAGCACGATCAGAAATACTAAACGGTGCCAGCCCAGGTGCCACCCCTAGACATTTCTGCGACCCCGCATACGCTAAATCGACGCCCCAGTCGTCTAAGCTAATTTCCATGCCTCCAACGGAAGTGACGCAATCTGCAAGCAGTAAGGCATCCCCCTTGTTCTCGCCAAGAGTTTTGATATCAGACACGACACCTGTCGAGGTTTCAGCATGTACAGCTGCGATTATATTGGGATTCGGGTGTGCTGTCACAACGCGCTCAACATCAATTGGAGTACCATACTCGTGCTCAACCACAATGACCTCTGCGCCGTGACGGGACGCAACTTCAGCCATACGTTCTCCAAATAGACCGTTCACCGCTACGACTACCACATCCGATGGCCGTACAGTGTTCACGAACGCTGCCTCCATACCGGCTGACCCAGTCGCAGAAAGCGGTAGCGTCCGCTGGTTCTGCGTTCCCCATACTTTGCGAAGCATCTCGCTGGTGTCATCCATCGCTGAGATGAACGCTGGGTCTAAGTGTCCCAACAAAGGCAAACTTAACGCCAAGTGTGCTTCTGGATAGGGATTGCACGGCCCCGGCCCGAACAATTGACGACCAACAATAGGACTTGAAAAAACTGAACTCTCTGTCATGTTGACTAAGTCTAATCTCTAACCGGGAAACCAAACATAGCCGACCAGCGCCAAATGAAACATCAGAGACGCGATCCCATAATCAAATAGTCTCGCCATTGGATTCTCTGATGGACCTTGTCCGATTATGCAGTGACCCGGCAATCCCCCTTGAACATCCAGCGGGCCGCGATACGGCAATGTTAATCATCCAAGGCACTAGTAGGTCTATTGTTTGGTGCAAGATTTCGATAAGCTACTTCAATAACAGCCGACGGGGCCTTGCTCCAGCGTCTTCTTCAAATTCTCATAGACGAAACTCGCAACTGTCAGAAGGAGAACGCCAAAGACATGCCTAACAACAACATCGACCTCACAAGTATAAATATTCCCGACGAACAGCAACGCCTCATGACAACTGCACGAACGGCCCATGCTCGCAGGGCAGGACGAACTCTCTATCATGGCGATGGTCTACGCCAAACAATGGTTGCGCTGCTGAACGGGACAGAACTTGCTGAGCATGAGAGTCCATTAGAAGCTTTCTTCCACGTCCTGCAAGGGGAAGTGGTCATTCATGGAGACAATCGCCAGTGGCAGATCGCAGCAGGTCAGCTGCTTCCTGTCCCTCCAGAGCGTCACTCGGTTACCGCACTCAAAGATAGCGTCATCACGCTGACCGTCCTCCGTGATGTCACGGTCTACCGCAGCTAGAAGCTTTCGACCCAGGATACTGGGGAAACTTCGCCCCAGTCGGAGGGCTCGGGGTTGGTGTGTTAAATGCGTGAAGGCCCCAACAAGACACTTCCTCTCTGCTTGGACCACCTGGTCCAGCAAGGAAGCATACTCATTGGGGCCTTCACCCTCAAAATGTGTCCGGCGGTGACCTACTCTCCCACAACCTCCCGGTT
>Ga0079225_10000230_pt1 | contig 29963 bp, 25 predicted proteins | sample Poulit2012_FD_76344 | JGI IMG/M metagenome (GOLD analysis project Ga0079225, IMG submission 76344) | Agricultural soil microbial communities from Georgia to study Nitrogen management - Poultry litter 2012 | ecosystem: Environmental > Terrestrial > Soil > Agricultural land | place: USA: Georgia... | reverse complement strand
TTTTAATAGATTAAATGTTTAATATTGGTGATAAGTAAATTCTCTTATCACCTTTTTTAAAATATGATTCCAGGAGGATTAAGTAATGGCTACTATTTCGGCAAAATTAGTAAAAGAACTACGTGAAAAAACAGGTGCAGGAATGATGGACTGTAAAAAAGCACTTCAGGCAACTGACGGTGACCTTGAGGCAGCAGTTGATCATTTACGTGAAAAAGGCATTTCGAAAGCGGCTAAAAAATCAGACCGCATCGCAGCAGAAGGTCTTGTACACGTTGCTTCCAAAGGTAACGACGGTGTAATTGTAGAGATCAACTCTGAAACTGACTTTGTTGCACGTAACGAAGATTTCCAAAAGCTTGTTCAAGATATAGCGAACCATATCCTCGATGTTAAACCTGAAGATATCGATGCACTGAACAAATCAGAACTTGACGGTCAGACTGTAGAAGATAAAATTACAGAAGCAGTATCAAAAATCGGTGAGAAACTGACTTTAAGAAGATTCGTTCTTGCTGAAAAAACCGACAATGGTGCTTTTGGTGAGTACCTGCATATGGGCGGACGCATCGGTGTCCTTTCTGTGGTGGAAGGTACAACTGACGCTGAAGTTGCAAAAGGTGTCGCAATGCACGCAGCAGCACTCAACCCAAAATATGTTTCTTCAGACCAGGTTCCTGAAGAAGAGCTTAAGCATGAGAGAGAAATCCTCAAGCAGCAGGCACTTAACGAAGGCAAGCCTGAAAAGATCGTTGATAAAATGGTGGAAGGCAGAATGCGCAAGTATTTGGAAGAAATCAGCATCGTAAACCAGCCATTCGTCAAAGACTCAGAAATCACTGTGGAAAAATATTTACAGCAGCACGATTCAAAATTAGTTGACTTTGTTCGTTTTGAAGTTGGAGAAGGTCTTGAGAAAAGAGAAGAAAACTTCGCTGATGAAGTTATGGGTCAGGTTAATAAGTAATAAAAAGACACTTCGGTGTCTTTTTTTCTAAAATAAGCTCATCAAATATCATAAGTGAGGGAACTATAATGGCTGAATCTTCAACTTACAAAAGAATTGTTTTAAAACTGAGCGGCGAAGCACTGGCAGGCAACGACGGTTTCGGAATCAATCCCGAAGTGATCAAAAATGTTGCTTCCCAAGTGTCTGAAGCAAAAGAACTTGGAGTGGAAATTGCGGTTATCGTCGGCGGCGGTAACATATGGAGAGGCAAAGTGGGCAGTGACCTTGGTATGGACCGCGGCACAGCGGACTATATGGGAATGCTCGCAACCGTAATGAATTCACTTGCACTGCAGGACAGTCTTGAACAGCTCGGCTGTGAGACGAGAGTTCTGACTTCAATCGAGATGAAGCAGGTTGCGGAGCCGTATATCCGCAGACGTGCGATCAGACATTTGGAAAAAGGCCGTATCGTCATCTTTGCTGCAGGAATTGGCAATCCGTACTTTTCTACTGATACAACTGCGGCGCTCAGAGCTGCTGAAATTGAGGCAGATGTAATATTAATGGGTAAAAACAATGTCGACGGTGTTTATTCCGCAGATCCTAAACTGGACAATGACGCATTTAAATATGATAATTTAACATATATGGAAATGCTCCAGGAAAATCTGCAGGTGATGGATGCTACAGCATCTTCATTCTGTATGGACAATGACATCCCGCTTGTGGTATTTTCAATTACAGAACAGGGCAATATCAAACGTGCAGTTTCCGGAGAAATGATTGGTACGACTATTACTAAATAAAAAAATCAGTAGGAGAGAATCATATGATTGATGCAATTTTAAAAGATGCTAAAAACAGGATGCAGAAAACTGCGGAAAGTCTTCAGAGAGAACTTGCAGGCATCCGTACAGGTCATGCAAATGCAAACCTTTTGGAAAGAGTGACTGTTGATTACTACGGGGCACCGACACCGGTCAACCAGCTTGCGACTATTGCTGTACCGGAGGCGAGAATGCTGACTGTCACTCCTTATGACAAAAGCTCGGTTGATGATGTGCTGAAAGCGATCCAGCAGGCTGATCTGGGCATCAACCCTACAAGTGACGGCACAATGATCCGTATCACGGTACCACAGCTTACAGAAGAGCGGCGCAGGGAATTTGTAAAGGATGCCAGAAAAGAAGGCGAAGATGCAAAGGTTTCTGTAAGAAACATCCGTCGTGAAGCAAATGATAAGCTGAAAAAACAGGAAAAAGACGGGGATATTTCAGAAGATGAACTGCGCTCATATACAGAAGATGTGCAAAAGATCACTGATGACTCGATTGCCAAGATTGATCAACTTTGCGATGAAAAAGAAAAAGATATTTTGGAAGTTTAGCCAAAAAAGAGCAGGTTGAACCTGCTCTTTTTTTTGTGCCCGGAATTTATGGTACAATAAACTAATTGAGTCAACATAACTATAGATGTATACTAATAAATATAATTCTTGTGGAGGACCATATGTTAGGTAGAAAAAAAGAAGCAGAACAGACGAAGGACTTACCTTTACATATAGCAATGATCATGGACGGCAACGGACGTTATGCAAAGCTGAAAAGACGCCCGCGCGTACACGGTCATTATGAAGGTATGCAAAATGTAAAACGTATCACGAGACATGCCTCTGATATTGGGATAAAATATTTAACATTGTATGCATTTTCAACAGAAAATTGGAGCAGGCCGAGTGCTGAAGTAAGTTATTTGATGAAGCTTCCGGGAGACTTTCTTGGTTCATTCCTGCCGGAACTGATTGAAAAAAACGTTAAAGTGACGACGATTGGCAATATGGATGACCTTCCGAAGCATACGATAAAAGCAGTCGCAAAGGCTGTGGACGATACGAAGGGCAACACCGGTCTCAATTTGATTTTTGCGCTGAATTACGGCGGCAGAGATGAATTGATACAGGCATTCAAAAGAATCCACGAAGATATCAATGATGAAAAGCTTCAGGCTGAAGAAGTCGATGATGCACTGGTTCAGAAGTATCTGATGACATACAACATACCGGATCCTGAAATGATCATCAGGACAAGCGGTGAATACAGACTGAGCAACTTTTTATTATGGCAGTCTTCTTATAGTGAATTGTTTTTCACAAATACATTATGGCCGGAGTTCGGGCCTGACGAACTGGATGAACTCATCATACAATACAGAAAAAGGGATAGACGTTTCGGCGGACTAAATGATAAGGAGGTTTAAAGATGAGGACAAGAACAATTACGGCGATTATTGCAATGATAATTTTCATACCGATTGTTGTCATCGGGTCTTTACCGATGCTCATTGCAGTATACCTCCTTGCTCTTACCGCGCTTTATGAAATACTCAAGATGAACAGAATACATATATTTTCAATACCGGGGATACTCTCGCTGATTGCGTTATCCATCGTGATAATGCCGAGGGCGGATTATTCCTATATAACTGTCATCACCGAATCCCAAGTCGATATGATCATCGTCATGGCACTGTTGATGCTGAGCTTCACAGTTGTCAGTAAAAACAGGTTTTCATTCGTTGATATGGGATTCTGTGTGCTGGCAGTCGCCTATATCGGCATCGGCTTCATGTACTTTTATGAAACCAGGGAAGCGGGAATAATATTCATATTATATGCGCTGCTCATCGTCTGGATGACGGACACGGGAGCGTACCTTGCCGGCAGAACGTTCGGTAAGAGAAAGCTGTGGCCGCAGATCAGTCCGAACAAAACTGTGGAAGGTTTTGTCGGAGGGATTTTATCGAGTGTACTGCTTGCATTCATATTCAGTCTATTCGGTCTGCTTGACAACGTGCCGATGTTCCTGCTGATCATCTACACGATGATTTTAAGTGCTGCGGGCCAGCTCGGCGACCTGGTGGAATCTGCCCTGAAACGTCATTTCGACGTCAAAGATTCAGGCAACCTGCTGCCGGGACACGGCGGTGTACTGGACCGCTTCGACAGCTTTATATTCGTCCTGCCTCTGATGAACATACTGCCATTGGTGAGTTAAGGATATTGGAGTGAATACAATGAAAAGAATTTCAATTTTGGGGGCGACGGGCTCAATCGGCACACAGGCGATCGAAGTGCTGAGGGAGTACCGGAATCAGTTTAAACTGGTGAGCCTGTCCGCCGGCAGAAACATGGATAAATTACGCGAGATTTTAAACACTGTTGAGCCGGAACTGGTCTCTGTCATGGATGACGGCGACCGGAAGGCGCTCGCATCTGAATATCCTGCAATTACATTCGTCAGCGGCGAAAGCGGCCTCGATGAAATTGCAAGTGACGACAGTGATATGCTTCTCACTGCAATCATGGGAAGCGTCGGTCTCGGACCGACATTGAAGGCGATTGAAAACGGCAAGGATATCGCACTTGCGAACAAAGAAACACTGGTTGCCGCAGGCGGCCTGGTGATGACTGCCGCAAAGAAGAATAATGTGAATATCCTCCCCGTCGATTCAGAGCATTCGGCGATTTTTCAATGTCTGCGGGGAGAAAGACATTCCGAGATCAAGCAGCTGATCATTACCGCAAGCGGCGGTTCTTTCAGGGACCTTTCAAGAGCTGAACTGGATGATGTCACACTGGCTGATGCACTCAACCATCCGAACTGGTCGATGGGCCAAAAGATTACAATAGATTCTGCAACCATGATGAATAAAGGTCTTGAAGTCATTGAAGCAAAATGGCTGTTTGACCTGGAAGTGGATCAGATATCCACCCTGCTTCACAAGGAAAGCATAATCCATTCCATGGTGGAGTTTATCGACAACAGCATCATTGCACAGCTCGGCAATTCGGATATGAAACTGCCGATCCAGTTTGCCTTCAGCCACCCCGACCGTCTGCCGATGAATAATCCGTTGGACTTGAATACCATGAGTCAGCTGAACTTCAAACCGATGGACTTCGAACGTTTCAAAATGCTGAAGCTTGCATATGAAGCGCTCAGAATCGGCGGTACGATGCCGGCGGTGATGAATGCGGCGAACGAGTATGCCGTAGACAGGTTTTTAAAAGGAGAGATTTCTTTCCTTGATATAGAAAAGATAGTAGAATTACGGATGGAAGAACATGAAGTGATCGGTGAACCGGACCTGGAAACCATCCTTCATTATGATAAACTTTTTAAATCAAATATGAGGTGATAGATTTGGCCGGCATTTTAGCTTTTATAGTAGTATTCGGTGTGCTGGTCACTGTTCACGAACTGGGCCACTTAATAGTTGCGAAACGTGCAGGTATAATGTGTCCCGAGTTTGCAATTGGAATGGGACCAAAGATTTTTTCTTATAAGTTCAATGATACAGTTTATACGATACGCCTGCTCCCGGTCGGCGGCTATGTCAGAATGGCTTCCAATGATATGGAAATCAACCCCCTCAATCCGGGAATGCGTGTGCAGCTCAAATTGAATGACCTCGGTGAAATCACTCATATATTACTTGATGACAAACACAACTTTAACGATATTGAAGAGATAGAAATCGTCAGCTCCGATATACAGGATGCGATGAGCATCAATGCAATGCGTACATATGACAATGTGGAAACATCCTATAAGATTGCCCACGAAGCATATTATGTACAGGACTCGGAACTTGAGCGCATTGCTCCGGCGTCGGCACGCTTTGAATCGAAGTCGGTAATGGCAAGGTTCTGGACTTTATTTGCGGGACCACTTATGAATTTTGTTCTGGCTTTCGTTTTGTTTACATTATTATTTTACATTAACGGCAAACCTGTGGATGAACCGATTGTCGGCATGGTGGCAGAAGATACTCCGGCTGAAGAGGCGGGGCTTGTCGAAGGCGACAGGCTGCTGACCATCAATGATACTGAAGTCGACAGTTGGGACCATATGTCTGAGATCATCCAGGAGGAGGGCGAATCGACACTTGATATTGAAGTCGAACACCCGGACAGCGGTGAAGTGAGAGACCTTGAAATGACGCCGGTGATCAATGTTACGGAATTACCGGACGGTGAAACGGCGGAGCGCCTGATCATCGGTATCGGTGCAGCCTCGGAAGAAGGGACTATTGCACCGCTTTGGTGGGGCGTCCAGCAGACGTATGAAATGGGTACATTGATTTTCGAATTGGTCGTCCAGCTGTTCATCAGTATATTTGAAGGGACATTTTCATTTGATATGCTGAACGGCCCGGTCGGTATTTATAAAGTGACCGAAGAAGTGGCGGCACAGGGCCTGCTCGTATTGATGAACTTTACTGCAGTACTCAGTGTAAACCTCGGCATCATGAACCTGCTGCCGATTCCGGCACTTGACGGCGGACGGATACTGTTCGTTCTGTATGAAGGCATATTCAGAAAACCGTTGAATAAAAAAGTGGAAATCAATATCCAGCTTCTCGGGGTATTGTTCCTGCTGATAATAATGGTACTGGTTACATGGAGTGACATAAAAACATTTTTCCTATAGGAGTGAGTTGAATGAGACAATCGCAAATGTTTATCCCGACTTTAAGAGAAACACCGCAGGATGCTGAAAGTCTTAGCCACCGTCTGATGCTGAAAGCGGGTATGATCAAGCAGATGGCAAGCGGTATTTATACTTATTTACCGATTACAAAGCTTGTACTGAACAACATTGAACAGATCGTCCGTGAAGAGATGAACAGAATCGGCGGTGTGGAAATCCACATGCCTGTCCTTCATCCGAAAGAGTTATGGGAGGAGTCCGGCAGATGGGATGCCTACGGCAGGGAGCTCATGAGAATGAATGACCGCCACGACAGAGAGTTTGCTCTCGGGCCGACGCATGAGGAAATGATCGTCGCACTGCTCCGGGATGAGCTGAGGAGCTATAAAAAGCTGCCGCTCACTTTATTTCAGATACAGACTAAATTCAGAGATGAATTAAGGCCGAGATACGGTCTCTTACGCGGCAGGGAATTCATCATGAAGGATGCCTACTCATTCCATACAGATGATGATTCGCTGACACAGACTTATGAAGATATGTACGATGCATATTCAAGGATATTCCAGCGTGTCGGTCTGAACTACCGTGCTGTAGAGGCTGATTCAGGCGCAATAGGCGGCAGCCATACACATGAGTTCATGGCGCTTGCCGACATCGGCGAAGATACGATTGTGTATACCGAAGAAAGTGACTATGCTGCGAATATCGAAAAGGCTGAATGTCAGCCGGTTGAAAAGTCGACTGATGAAATGAAAGAAATGTCGAAAGTTGAAACGCCCGGAGTCACGTCATGCCAGTCGCTGGCTGAACATCTCGATATCCCGCTTCATGAAACGACGAAGACGATGGTCATCAAGATCAACGGCGAATTCATCATGATTCTTATACGCGGCGATCAGGAACTGAATGACGTCAAAGTTAAAGCTTTCTTCAGTGCCGAAGAGGACATTGAATTTGCGACGGAAGAAGAAATCATGCAGAACTTCAATGCGACGCCGGGAAGCCTCGGACCTGCGGGTACAGATATTCCGGTCTATCTGGATTACCAGGTGGATGCGATGGTGAACTATCCAACAGGCGCGAATGAGACGGATTACCACTTCATCAATGTCAATCACAACCGCGACTTTGATGTCCGCGGTACAGGAGACTTCAGATTTATAAACGAAGGTGAAAGGGCAGTAGACGGCAGCGGCAAAGTGAAGTTCATGAAAGGTATCGAAGTCGGGCAGGTATTCAAGCTCGGCACGAAGTATTCCGAATCGATGGGACTGAATGTCCTTGATGAAAACGGAAGGAGTGTGCCCGTAATGATGGGCTGCTACGGTGTCGGCGTTTCAAGGACGCTGTCGGCAATCGTTGAAAGCCACCACGATGACCGCGGGATCATCTGGCCGAAATCAGTGACGCCGTTTGATGTTCATATCGTCACTGCGAACAATAAAGACGAAACGATTTTGAACACGGCCGAAGAACTGTATCAATCACTGCAGAAAGAGCATAAAGTTCTGTATGACGACCGCAAAGAAAGAGCCGGTGTCAAATTTGCAGATTCCGACCTGATCGGACTGCCTTACAGAATCGTTATCGGCCGCGGCGCCAAAGACGGCATGGTGGAAATCAAGAAACGTACCGATGAAAAATCCGTCGATGTAAATATTGCTGATGTTTTAAGCTTTATAGCAGAGGATTCGAAATAGCCCAACAATAGTGTTTAAAGTTCTAGGAGTGTTGTAAATGCAAGGGCATGAGCAATTTAAAATATTATTATCACAAGCAAAAATGGAAATGAATGAGCACCTCGCGAGCGGGGTGCTTAAAAAGGTTATAGTGGATGATGACGAACGGCTTTTCCAGTTCCATATCCATTTTGATAAAGTCATTCCCGCATCTTTAAGACAGCTGCTGATCAGCAGCATCAAAACTGCGTTCGCAGAAATTGCGGATATCGAAGTGAAACTGTACAGTGAATATTTTTCGGATGACAATGTAATCGATTATCTGGAAGATATACTGTTATATTTGAATATTAACGATAATGTCAGATTCCAGCTGCTCAACTGTAAAAAGGAATACAGGGACGGCGTGCTGATCTTCAGCATTCAAAATGAAATTACAAGAGCACATTTCAATAAGCACGTCAACGGCAACATGAAAGCGGCATACCATGATTTCGGCATGCCGGTCGGGGATATCGAATTTATCGTCGATGCGAATCTGGATGAGGAAAAGAGAAACAATCTGGAAACCCGTCTTCAGGAGGAGCGGACCGAGCTTGTACAGAACTTCATCAGCCATCAGGAAGAGATGAAAGAGCAGCAGAACAATGCTGAAGAACATGTTGAAAAACAGATCGGCAAGCATGTGACATTTGACGGTGCAAGACCGCTCAGCAATATATTCGATGAAGAATACAATGTAAAAGTTGAAGGCGTCATATTCGATAAGGATGTCAAAGTACTCCGCACCGGCAGGCAGATACTGAATATAAAAATTACGGATTACAGTGACTCGATCAGTGCGAAAATGTTTTCGAGAAATAATAAGAATGATGAAGCGGTATTCGGGGCACTCAGTGAAAATGACTGGGTCGTCATCGAAGGTCATGTCGAATATGATGATTTCGTCAAAGACCTTGTACTGAACATCAAAAACCTGACGGCAGTCAAGAAGCCGCCGAAGCGGGATGATATGGAAGACAAACGTGTTGAACTCCACCTTCATTCCGCAATGAGCCAGATGGACGGCCTGAACAATGTCGGTGAATTTGTCAAACGGGCCAATGAATACGGTCATAAGGCGATCGCCATTACCGATCATAACAACGTGCAGGCATTCCCGGATGCATACTACGCATCCCAGGATACCGGCGTGAAAGTGATTTACGGCATGGAAGGGCTGCTTGTGGACGACGGTGCCAAAATAGCTTACAAACCGCAGGATATCGACCTTGAATCACATGAATTTGTCGTCTTTGACGTGGAGACCACCGGTCTTTCTTCAAAATACGATAAAATCATCGAGCTTGCAGGTGTCAAAGTGAAGGGTGGCGAAATCATCGACCGCTACGAGGCGTTCAGCAATCCGAACGAACCACTGACAGAAACGATCAAGGAAATTACCGGTATCACCGATGATATGCTTGAGGATGCACCGCCGATCAGTGAAGTGATTACAGAATTCAAAGACTGGGTCGGGGACGCGATCTTTGTTGCGCATAATGCGAGCTTTGATATGGGATTCATAGAAGCTGCATATCAGAAGGAGAGCCTTGGAAGCTATGAGAACGGAGTCATCGATACTCTCGAGCTGTCGAGGACGGTCAACACAGATTTTAAAAAGCACGGGCTGAACATACTGGCGAAAAAATATAATGTCGAACTCACGCAGCACCACCGGGCAATCTATGATGCGGAAGCGACAGCCTACATCTTCATCAAGATGCTGTACCAGCTGAAACAGCTCAATGTCATGAATCATAAGGATATCAACGACAGGCTCATGACCAGGGATGCATATAAACGCTCGATGCCGAGCCATGTGACACTGCTTGTGAAAACGCAGGAAGGACTTAAAAACCTGTTCAAGATCGTGTCCTGGTCACTGACGGACAACTTCTACAAAATGCCGAGAATACGTAAGGACGTCCTTGAGAAATACAGAGAAGGCATACTGGTCGGCAGTGCGTGCGACCAGGGGGAAGTATTTACTGCAATGATGCAGAAGCCTTATGATGACGCAAAAAATATCGCAGAATTTTATGATTATCTGGAAGTATTTCCTAAGCCGCTCTACAGAAGGCTGCTCGACCGTGAAATTGTCAGAAGTGAAGAGACACTGGAAGAGATCATCATGAACATCATCAAAGTCGGGGAAGAGCTTGATAAACCGGTTGTAGCGACAGGGAACGTCCATTATCTGGATGAATCGGATAAACTGTGCCGTGAAATCCTTGTGAAAAGTAACCCGGGGAACCCGCTCAGCCGGGGCAACCTGCCTGAAGCGCATTTCCGTTCAACAGCTGAAATGTATGAAGATTTCTCGTTCCTTGATGAAGCAACAAGAAGAAAAATCGTTATCGATACGCCGAATGAACTTGCCGACAGCATCGATGTGGTCAAACCGATCAAAGATGATCTGTATACGCCGAACATCGAAGGTGCGAATGATGAAATCAGGGATATGAGCTACAACAATGCTAAAGCACTGTACGGCGAAGACCTGCCTGAAATTGTAGTCGAGAGAATAGAAAAAGAGCTCGACAGCATCATCGGCAACGGATTCAGTGTCATTTACCTGATCAGTCAGAAGCTCGTCAAACAGTCTCTGGATGACGGCTATCTGGTCGGCTCCCGTGGTTCCGTCGGTTCCAGCTTTGTCGCGACCATGACGGAAATTACGGAAGTGAACCCGCTGCCGCCGCACTACATCTGTCCCGGCTGTAAAGATACGACGTTCTTTACGGACGGCAGTGTATCTTCCGGATACGACCTGCCCGACAAATCATGTGATAAATGCGGTGCTGAACTCATTAAGGAGGGTCAGGACATTCCGTTCGAGACATTCCTTGGATTCAAAGGTGACAAAGTGCCGGATATCGACTTGAACTTCAGCGGTGACTATCAGCCGAAAGCGCATAACTATACGAAAGAGCTGTTTGGTGAAGATTATGTATTCAGAGCGGGTACGATCGGCACCGTTGCCGAGAAAACGGCATACGGTTATGTCAAAGGCTATATGAACGACCACGGCATCACAAAACGCGGTGCTGAGATCGACCGTCTTGTCAAAGGGTGTTCGGGCGTCAAGAGAACGACCGGCCAGCACCCGGGCGGTATTATCGTTGTGCCTGACGATATGGATATATTCGACTTTACCCCGATACAGTTCCCGGCGGATGATATCGAAGCGGAATGGAAAACCACACACTTCGATTTCCATTCGATCGACAACAACCTGCTGAAGCTGGATATACTCGGACATGATGATCCGACGATGATCCGCATGCTGCAGGACTTGTCAGGCATCGACCCGACAACTCTGCCGACGGATGATGAAGAGACGATGGGACTGTTCAGTTCACCTGAAACACTCGGCGTCACGGAAGATGAAATCGTCTGTAAAACAGGTACACTCGGCGTGCCGGAGTTTGGTACAGGTTTCGTCCGCCAGATGCTGGAAGATACAAAACCTTCGACTTTCAGTGAGCTCGTCCAGATTTCAGGACTGTCCCACGGAACGGATGTATGGCTGGGCAACGCCCAGGATCTGATCCGCAGCGGGACATGCGATCTGTCGAACGTCATCGGGTGCCGTGACGATATCATGGTCAGCCTGATGTACAAAGGGCTCGAACCTTCACTTGCCTTCAACATCATGGAGAAGGTGAGGAAGGGTAAAGGTCTGACCGAAGAACATGAAGCGGCGATGAGGGATAACGGTGTTGAAAACTGGTACATCGAATCATGTAAGAAAATAAAGTACATGTTCCCAAAAGCGCACGCCGCAGCATATGTACTGATGGCCGTCCGTATCGCGTACTTCAAAGTGCATTACCCGCTGTATTACTATGCGAGCTACTTTACAGTACGTGCATCCGACTTTGACCTGCTTACCATGGTCAAAGATAAATCGACGATCCGTCACAGAATAAAAGAGATGAACAGCAATTTCCATGAACTGTCCAAAAAAGAAAAAGATACACTCATCGTTCTGGAAATTGCGAATGAGATGGCTCACAGAGGATTCAAGATGCATCCGGTGGATGTCGAGAAGTCGGAAGCCTTTGAATTCAAGATTACAGAAGACGGCCTCATACCGCCGTTCATCGCTGTTCCGGGCCTTGGTGCTAACGTAGCAAGGCGTGTCGTTGAGACCCGCGAAGAAGAACCGTTCATTTCAAAAGAAGATCTGAACAAACGCGGCGGGGTCGCACAGAAGGTCGTTGAATATCTGACGGAGCTCGGTACGCTTGAACACCTGCCGGATAAAGCACAGCTGTCAATATTCGACATCTGATGAATTTGCATAACAATTGCAATTATGGTATTATATTAATGATATTAATACTCATTGCACATGGAGAAGAACGGGTCCGCCCGTTCTTTTCTTACGTTTAAAGGAGGCGATTTGAACATGAATCATACTGAACAAAAGGTTTTTGACAATGCTGCTCCATTAGTAGAGAAACTGAATTTCAAATTGATCGAAGTGGAGTTCGTCAAAGAAGGTAAAGACCACTTTCTAAGATTATACCTGGATAAAAAGGGTGGTATTACTTTAGAGGATTGTGCTGCTGCGAGTGAAGTGGTCAGCGAAAAACTGGATGAACTGGAGATTATCAAAGGTGCATACTTTCTGGATGTTTCCTCGCCGGGGGCTGAACGACCGATAAAAAATGATGACGATCTGGAACTGACCATGGACAATGGTATATATGTTAAGACATACCAGCATATCAACGGTGAAAAAGAATGGACCGGCGTATTGAAATCATACGACGAGGACACTGTCACGGTTGAATATAAAGATAAGGCCAAAAAGAAAACAATCTCTATTGAACGTAAAAAAATCGCTACTTTAAGAAAAGCAGTATTAATCTGATTGGAGGAGATAGGCTGTGAATCAAGAATTATTGAATGCTATGGACTACCTTGAAAAGGAAAAAAGCATTCCAAGAGAAATACTGATAGAAACAATCGAAGCAGCACTGCTTACTGCTTATAAAAAGAACTATACCCAGCATAAAAATGTCAAAGTGGATTTAAATCTTACAAATGGCAGCTACCGCGTGATTTCAAGAAAAGATGTAGTGGAAGAAGTCGAGGACGAGACGGCGGAAGTCGATCTTGACACGGCACGCACGGTCAACCCTGCATATGAAATCGGCGACCCGTACGATGAAGATGTCACACCGAAAGACTTCAACCGTGTCGGAGCGCAGGCTGCGAAGCAGGCAGTGATGCAGAGACTGAGAGATGCAGAACGCGGCATCCTGTATGAAGAATTCGTCGACAAGGAAGATGAAGTCATGACTGGTCTGATCGACAGGGTCGACCATCGTTTCGTCTATATCCAGCTCGGCCGGACGGATGCTGTACTGAGTGAGTCGGAAAGGATTCCGAACGAAGTGTACCGTCCGAACGAACGTCTGAAAGTCTATGTGAATAAAGTCGAGCAGACGACGAAAGGCCCTCAGATTTTTGTATCACGTACACATCCGAATCTGCTCAAACGTCTTTTTGAAAAAGAAGTGCCTGAAATTTATGACGGTACAGTTGAAATCATGAGTGTTGCACGGGAAGCCGGCGAACGTTCCAAAATCAGCGTCCATGCTGAAAATACGGATGTCGATGCCGTCGGTTCATGTGTCGGCGCCAAAGGAGCGAGAGTCGAGGCAGTCGTAAATGAACTGTCCGGTGAAAAAATAGATATCGTCCTGTGGGATACGGATCCTAAAGTATTTGTAAGAAATGCACTGAGCCCGTCACAGGTCGTCGATGTTCAGGTGGATGAAGAAAACAAGTCCACTGTCGTCATCGTCCCGGACAACCAATTATCACTTGCAATCGGTAAAAAAGGTCAGAATGCACGGCTTGCCGCAAAATTGACCGGCTGGAAAATCGATATAAAAAGTGAATCGGATGCTATAGAAGAAGGCCTCGTTGAAGAAGAATAAAAACATTAATTTTAATGGGTGATAACATGGCAAGAAAAGTTCCACTTAGGAAATGTATATTGACCAATGAGATGTATCCAAAAAAAGAACTGCTCCGCATCGTTGTAAATAAGGAGGACGAGATTTTCGTCGACCCGACAGGAAAGAAAAACGGGCGCGGCAGTTATGTCGTCAAAGATCTTGAAAAAGTTGAAACAGCCCGTGAGAAAAAGGTTCTCGAGAGAAAGCTGGGCCATTCAAGCGAGGAAGTGGCGCCCATATATGACGAGATCATCAGGCTCATATACAGGGAGGATATTCCAAAGCGATGAAGGATCCAATTCTGAACCTGCTCGGCCTGATCACAAAAGCCGGCAAACTCGTAAACGGTGAAGAGCGCACTGTAGAAGCAATCAGGAACAAAAATGCCAAAGTCGTTTTCATCGCAGAAGACGCAGGGGCATCAACATTTAAAAAGGTTACTGATAAAGCTGCATATTATGAAGTTTATTTAATAAAAAAATATAATAAAAGAGAACTGAGCATAGCTACAGGAAGTGAAAATCGTGTAGTACTAGCTGTCACAGATAAAGGTTTTGCCAATAAGTGCATCGACCTTTTTGAGAAAGGAAAGTGATTCAATGAGTAAAATCCGAATCCATGAATATGCCAAGAATAATAATCTGACAAGTAAAGAAGTGATGGAATTTCTTCGCAAAGAAGGTATAGAAGTCAACAGCCATATGCGTTCTTTGGAAGACAACGAAATTCCTATGCTGGATAAGCACTTTAAAAAGTCATCAAAAGACAACAAGTCAGGCGCTGACAAAAAGCCTCAGCAAAATGCCCAGTCAGGCAAGAAGCCTCAAAACAACAAACAGAAGAGGAATCAGAGCAATAAAAATAAGCAGCAGAAACAAAATCAGCAGAAGAATCGGAAGAAAGATTCCAAAAAACAGGAGTCGAAGGAAGAGCGGAACACTGCATCAGAACAAAAAGTGTTCACTTATGAAGAAGGTGTTACAGTTGGTGAACTTGCAGAGAAAATCGGCACGGATGCTTCTACTGTAATCAAGGATCTGTTCATGCTCGGCATCGTTGCCAACATCAACCAGTCACTTGAGAAAGAATCAGTGGAAATCATTGCAGACAACTACGGCTTCACTGCCGAAGAAGAAGTCAATGAAGATGCTGCTGATCTTGAGAATTACTTTGAACTTGACGAAGAATCACTGACTGAGGAAAGACCGAGTGTCGTTACAATCATGGGCCACGTCGACCATGGTAAGACAACACTTCTTGACTCGATCCGTGAAACTAAAGTGACGGCCGGAGAAGCGGGCGGCATCACCCAGCATATCGGTGCATACCAGATTGAATCGAATGGCAAGAAGATCACCTTCCTGGATACACCGGGACACGCAGCATTCACGACGATGCGCGCACGCGGTGCACAGGTCACTGATATTACGGTATTGGTTGTTGCGGCGGATGACGGTGTCATGCCTCAGACGATTGAAGCATTGAACCACGCTAAAGCCGCAGGAGTACCGATCATTGTTGCGGTCAACAAAATCGATAAGCCGACAGCAAACCCTGACCGTGTTATGACAGAGCTGGGTGAACACGGCCTGTACCCGGAAGACTGGGGCGGCGACACAATTTTCGTTCCGCTTTCTGCTCTGAGTGGAGACGGAATCGAAGACCTTCTTGAAATGATCGGCCTTGTCGGAGAAATGCAGGAGTTGAAAACGAAGAGCGACCGTCCGGCAATCGGTACAGTCATTGAAGCTGAACTGGATAAATCAAGAGGACCGGCTGCATCACTGCTTGTACAGCACGGTACTTTGAATGTCGGCGACTCACTTGTTGTCGGAAACACTTACGGTAAAGTGCGTGCGATGGTCAACGATCTCGGCCAGAGAATCAAGAGTGCAGGACCGTCAACACCTGTTGAAATTACAGGACTGAACGAAGTGCCTCTTGCAGGTGACCGTTTTGTAGTGTTCGCAGATGACAAGAAAGCACGTTCGATCGGTGAATCCAGACAGAGCGAACAAATCGTCCGCGACCGTGAACAGACACAGAAAGTCAGCCTTGACAATCTGTTTGAACAGATGAAAGAAGGAGAAATGAAAGACCTCAACATCATCATCAAAGGTGATGTACAGGGTTCTGTCGAAGCATTGAGTGCATCCCTCTTGAAAATAGATGTTGAAGGCGTCAATGTACGCATCATCCACACAGGTGTAGGTGCCATCAACGAATCCGACGTCACACTGGCGAATGCTTCCAATGCAATCATCATCGGCTTCAATGTACGTCCGGATACAAATGCCAAAAAAGCGGCGGAGCAGGAAAAGATCGATATGAGACTGCACCGTGTCATCTATAAAGTGATCGAAGAAATCGAACAGGCGATGAAAGGCATGCTCGATCCTGAATATGAAGAGCAGATCATCGGAAACGTGGAAGTCAGACAAATCTATAAAGTATCCAAAATTGGTACGATTGCAGGTTCATACGTCACTGACGGTAAAATCACCCGTGATTCAGGTGTTAGAATCATCAGAGAGGGTATAGTGATTTATGAAGGTGAACTGGATACGCTGAAAAGATATCAGGATGATGCCAAAGAAGTGGCTGCAGGATACGAGTGCGGTATTACCATTAAAAACTTCAACGATATCAAAGAGGGCGACCAGATTGAACCTTATATCATGGTAGAGATTGAAAGGTGATTAGATGTCTAACAGAAACGAAAGAGTTGCTGAAGAAGTAAAAAAAGTGGTCAGTGAAGCTTTGAGAACCAAAGTGGACGACAGTGATATCGGCATGGTGACTGTGACAGAAGTCGAAGTGACCAAAGAACTGGAAACTGCAACGATTTACTATACTTCATTAAACGACAACAAAGAACAGGTCGCAGAAGGGCTGAACCGGGCAAAAGGCCTGTTGCGCTCTGAAGTGGCCAAGGAAATCCGCTTGAGAAAAGCACCAGAACTTGAATTCAAATATGACAGTTCCATTGAATATGGCAATAAGATCGAGTCACTGCTGAACGAAATTAAAGATAAATAAAAATAATGGCAAACCGGCATGGTTTGCCATTTTAACTTATTACGGGTGATAAAATGTATAATGGTGTATTTCCTATATTCAAGGAAAAAGGGCTTACGAGCCATGATGTCGTCTATAAGATGCGTAAAATATTACATATGAAAAAAGTGGGGCACACGGGTACGCTTGATCCGGAAGTCACAGGCGTACTGCCGATTGTCGTCGGTGAAGCGACAAAGCTTACCGAGTACATGCAGATGAAGGATAAATCGTACAGTGCGGAAGTGACACTCGGCATTGCCACAGATACTGAAGATGCACACGGTGAAGTCACGGATACCAGAAAGATGGATTCTCTGTCCGATGAAGCTGTGGATCAGGCGATACAGTCTTTTATTGGAGAATATGACCAGCAGGTGCCTCTATATTCCTCGGTGAAAGTGGATGGCAGAAAATTGTATGAGTATGCAAGGAGCGGTGAACCGGTTGAACGGCCCGTCAAGACGGTATTCATCAGGGAAGTTGAAAGGAGCGGCGAAATCGTATTCGATGGTTCCACAGTCAAGTTCAACATTGATGTTACATGTTCCAAAGGGACATATATCCGGACGCTCGCCGTCGATATCGGACGTGTGCTCGGCGTGCCTGCACACATGTCCGGTCTGGTGAGGACGGCATCCTGTGGGTTCAATATCAGTGATACAGTCACTTTGGACGGTCTCGGAGCGCTTGAAGATGAGCAAAAGAAAGAGCGCCTGCAGCCGGTCAAAGATATAATCAGCGAAGAAAATCTATTGGAGATTGATGATGAAAATCTACTTTTTAAAGTACAGCATGGGCAGAAACTGATGAAATCTGATATTATGGAAATGGTCAGCCAAAAAGAAAAATATATCGTATTTCTGAAACATGGCAAACCTATTGGAATGTATCATCAGCATCCACAGAAGAAAGATGAATTGAAACCTTATAAGATGTTCAATAGACTATAATTAAGAGGCGATTGTAATGGAAATTATTCAACTGAATTATACAGATGATGCCGGTCTGGAAGAGCTGGAAAAAAGTGCGACAGCGATCGGTTTTTTTGACGGCCTTCACCGAGGTCATTTAAAAGTGATCAACAAAATGGCTGAAATTGCTGAAGAAAAAAAATTGAAAAAAGGCATTATGACATTTGATCCACACCCGTCGGTGGTGTTGAATCCGAAATTTCAAAGGACAACTTATCTTACACCGCTTGAAATAAAACTCGAAATGTTCGAATCCATGGGCATAGACTATGTATTCATCATCAACTTCTCGAGTAAGCTTGCAAAGCTCGAGCCGGATGACTTTGTCCAAAAGTATATCATCGGCGCGAATGTGAGTGAGCTGATTTCGGGATTCGATTATACATATGGTGCAAGAGGCAGGGGCAACACGACGAACTTAACCGAATATACCGAATTCAACACGACCATTGTAGGGAAATATGCCTTTACCGATGAAAAAGTATCAACGACACAGATCCGCACGAATCTATCGAACGGACAGCTTGAAGATGCGAATAAACTGATCGGCAGAACGTATACGATTTCAGGTGTAGTGGTGCAGGGTGAGAAAAGAGGCCGGACGATCGGTTTTCCGACCGCGAACATTGAAGCGGATTTCAGGTATTTCCTGCCTAAAAACGGTGTTTATTCCGTCACTTTGAAAGTACACTCGACGGATGAAATCCATAAAGGGGTCGGCAATATCGGTGTCAAACCGACTTTCCATGATGATATAACGAAACCGATCATCGAAGTGCACCTCTTTGATTTCAATGAGAGCATATACGGTGAATCGGTGACAATCTACTTCCATCATTATATCCGCGGCGAAGAGAAATTCGACGGTGTGGATGAGCTTGTCGGGCAGATGGAAATAGACCGTGAAGATGCGATAAAACTACTTGAAGATATAGACTGACATGTGTATAATGATCTGAGTACCTTATCTTGGCTTTCAGACACTCCAACTGTTGCTCGGATACAGGTGAATAATAATAAAGGAGGCGTTTCTTAATGGCTATTTCACAAGAACGCAAAAATGAACTGATTCAGGAGTACCGCGTACACGAAACAGATACAGGTTCTCCGGAAGTACAGATTGCTGTACTTACAGATGAGATTAACTCATTGAACGAGCATTTGAAAATGCACAAGAAAGATCATCACTCAAGACGTGGTCTTTTGAAGATGGTTGGTCGTCGTAAACACTTACTGACTTACCTTCGTGGAAAAGATGTTCATAGATACCGTGAATTAATCGGAAAGCTTGGCTTGCGCCGTTAATCACATGTGGCATATCCTAAAAGGATATGCCCTTTTTTTATATATATTTTAAAGTAAAAGTGATATGATTATTAATAAGTAGTCATACTAAGGAGAGAATATTGAACATGACAGGATCAGAAAAAAAGATATATAAAACAACAATGGGTAAACATGATCTAATAGTTGAATACGGTGAAATGGCAAAGCAGGCGAGCGGCTCGGTACTTGTCAGATACGGCGATACGGTGGTGCTTTCGACTGCGACGGCATCAAAGGCCCCTAAAGATATCGGATTTTTCCCGCTGACGGTGGCATACGAAGAAAAATTATATGCAGCAGGGAAAATTCCGGGCGGTTTCAATAAGCGTGAAGGCAGACCAAGCGAAGAAGCAACATTGACAAGCCGTCTGATCGACCGTCCGATCCGTCCTCTGTTCCCTGATGGGTATAGAAGAGACGTGCAGGTCATCTCAATGGTGCTGTCCGTAGATCCGGACGCTTCACCGCAGATGGCGGCAATGCTCGGTTCATCACTTGCCCTCAGTGTAAGTGATATTCCATTCGAAGGGCCGATTGCAGGTGCTACTGTCGGGCTTGTTGACGGCAAGTTCATCATCAATCCTTCAGCTGAAGAAATGGAGAATTCAGAGCTTGATCTGCAGGTTGCAGGTACTAAAGATGCTGTAAACATGGTTGAATCGAGCGCAAAAGAAGTGACTGAAGATGTCATGCTGGAAGCGATCCTGTTCGGTCACGAAGAAATTAAGAAACTGGTCACTTTCCAGGAAGAGATCGTTGCAGAAATACAGCCTGAAAAGCATGGTGCGGATTTAGAAGAAGAAATCGAAGGTCTGAGAAGCGACATCGAGGAAAAAGTGAAGACACACGGTCTGTACGATGCTATTCAGGAAGTTGACAAACAAACGCGTGAAGAAGGCATCACAAATGCCAAGGACAGCATACTCGAAACGTTCGACGAAGAAAGTGAAGACTATGAGGAAACGGTCAAAGAAGCGGGCAGCATAATCGATGAACTGCTTAAAGCGGAAGTGCGCCGTCTCATTACCGAGGAGAAAACTCGTCCTGACGGCCGTAAGCCTGATGAAATCAGACCGCTTGATTCACAGGTCGGCCTGCTTCCGAGAGCACATGGCTCCGGCTTATTTACACGCGGCCAGACACAGGCGCTGACAGTTGCAACACTCGGCGGTCTGGGTGAGTATCAGATCATTGACGGGCTTGGCGCCGAAGAACAGAAACGCTTCATGCACCAGTATAACTTCCCGCATTTCTCAGTCGGTGAAACAGGACCGATCCGCGGACCGGGACGCCGTGAAATCGGACACGGTGCACTGGGTGAACGTGCACTGCTACAGGTGATACCGAGTGCTGAGGAATTCCCGTACACAATCCGTGTCGTTTCCGAAGTTCTGGAATCGAACGGTTCATCTTCACAGGCATCGATCTGTGCATCCACACTCGCACTGATGGACGCAGGTGTGCCGATCAAGGCGCCTGTTGCCGGTATAGCGATGGGGATGGTCAAAAAAGGCGGGAACTATACAATCCTTTCCGACATACAAGGTATGGAAGATGCCCTTGGAGATATGGACTTTAAAGTTGCAGGGTCAAAAAAAGGCATCACTGCGATCCAGATGGATATCAAGATTGACGGCCTCGGCGAAAGCATTCTGAAAGAAGCGCTTGAGCAGGCAAGACTCGGAAGGCTTGCAATACTCGACAACCTGATTGCAACAATCGGCGAGCCGAGAGAAACTCTTTCCCGCTATGCGCCGAAAGTGGAAGTCATGAAGATCAATCCGGATAAGATCCGCGATGTCATTGGACCGGGCGGTAAAAAGATCAATGAAATCATCGATGAAACAGGTGCTAAACTGGATATTGAACAAGACGGTACAGTATTCATAGGACACAGCGATCCTGAGATGATTTCAAAAGCGAGAAAAATCATTGAAGACCTGACACGTGTCGCAGAAGTCGGACAGGTGTATATGGGTGAAGTGAAACGCATTGAGAAATTCGGTGCTTTCGTACAGATATTCCCGGGCAAAGACGCTCTTGTGCATATTTCAAACTTGGATACGAAACATGTTAAAAATGTTGAAGATGTCGCGAAAATCGGCGACCAGTTCCTTGTCAAAGTAATCAATATCGATAATCAGGGGCGCGTAAATGCTTCCAGGAAAGCGATGATGGAAGATAAGAAACAGGAGGATAAATAATGATTTTTGACACTTTAATTTTGAATGACAGAGAATTTAATATTGAAGGACAGCTTAGAATTAAAGAAAATCATGAAGTGAAAATCATTTTCGAAGATTTGGATTTAGGAACATATTTGAAAGAGCTGCCTGCAGATGACAGAAATATCGATCATCTGGAGCTCCGTAATGTTCAGGAGACAAGATATGATACAAAAGGTGTGGAGCTCACTCACATTACGATTGATGGCAAGCATTATCATGCCACTTTCAAGTGATATTAGGAGGTAAAGTTTTGAATTCAGCAAAAACAGGTGCAGGAAATATCAAAATCATTCCGCTCGGCGGCGTTGGCGAGATTGCCAAAAACATGTATATCGTCGAAGTGGATGACGAGATGTTCATCTTGGATGCAGGACTGATGTTTCCGGAAGATGAAATGTTGGGTGTCGATATTGTCATCCCCGATATTTCCTATATAAAAGAAAATAAAAACAAATTAAAAGGGATATTTTTAAGCCACGGGCATGAAGATGCCATCGGTGCAATCCCTTATATTGCCGGAGAACTGAATGTGCCGATCTACGGATCTAAATTAACATTGGCACTCGTCAAAGACCGCCTTAAGCAAAAAGGGGTCAATAAGAAAGTTAAGTTTTACACTATAAACAGCAAGTCAAAAATGAAATTTAAAAACGTAGCGATGAACTTCTTTGAAGTCAGTCACAGCATCCCCGATGCATACGGTGTGAGCCTTGAAACAAAATACGGCTCCATCGTCTATACCGGAGAATTCAAGTTTGACCAGAGCCTGACAGGCGACTACCGCTACAATATGGCGAAGATGTATGAAATTGCCGGGGAGAAAGGTGTACTGGCACTGATCAGTGACTCCACCGAAGCAGAGAAGCCGGGTTACAACACTGCAGAAAATGTAGTGGAGGACCAGATATTGGACGGCTTCTATAAAGCCAACGGACGCATCATCGTTTCATGTTATGCTTCGAACTTTGTCAGAATTCAGCAGGTGTTGAACAATGCTGTAAAGACAAAGCGTAAAGTTTCGTTTTTAGGCCGTACTCTTGAAAGCTCATTCAAGACGGCGAGAAATCTGGGATACTTCGATATTCCCGAAGGGCTGCTTGTACCGATTCATGAAATAAAGGACTATCCTAAAAATGAAACGGTCATCATCGCTTCAGGTTCCCAGGGTGAACCGATCGAGGCGCTCGGGCAGATGTCACGGGGCAGCCACGATGTGACGAACATCAAAGAGGGCGATACGGTCTTTATTCTGACGACACCGTCTTCAAATATGGAAGTCATTTTATACAGCACATTGAATGACCTGGTGAAAGCCGGCGCGAATGTAGTGACACCTTCCCAGAACACTCATGCTTCGGGGCATGGTCTGAGTGAAGAATTGAAAATGATGCTGAATGTCATGAAGCCGAAATACTTCATCCCTGTTCAGGGCGAGTTTAAAATGCAGATTGCACACGCCAAGCTTGCAGCTGAAACCGGAGTCGCTCCTGAAAACATCTTTTTACTTGAAAAGGGAGATGTCGCTTCATATGACGGCGATACGATGATCAGTGCCGAAAAGGTGACTGCAGGCAATACTCTGATAGATGGCAGCGGCGTCGGCGACGTCGGCAACATCGTACTCAGGGACAGACGCCTTCTAAGCGAGGACGGCATCTTCATCGCAGTGATCACAATCGATCCTGCCGAGCGTACGATTGTAGCAGGACCGGAACTCCAGTCACGCGGTTTCGTCTATGTCAAGAAGAGTGAAGACCTGCTGAATGAAGCAGAGAGCAGAGTGACTGACATTGTCAACGACGCACTCATGGAAAAGAAACTGGACTGGAGCACGATCAAGCAGAGTATCAGGGACGACTTAGGCAAGTATCTGTATGACAGTACTAAACGCCGCCCGATGATCATACCAATCATATCTGAAATATAAACTATAGTGAGACTGCCGTTTTGGCAGTCTCATTATCAATCGAAAGAGGAGTTTTTATGACTTCAAAGCGTAAAAAAAGTACAACTAATAGAAAAAAACAAAAACAAAATAACAAGACTTATTACTCACTGTTAACATTTGCGTTCATTGTGATAATAATCATTGCAATTTTACGACTCGGTGTAGTTGGTGCTTTTTTAGATGCTAGTGTTGCATATATTTTGGGGACGAGTCGTTATTTTACATATATCATTGCAATTTTAGCCGGTATTTATATGATCAGGGAACAGAAAGTACCCCTTACTAAACGGATGTCCGGCTATCTGCTGTTCCAGTTCGGACTGTTGTTCTTACTTCATTCCATTTTATTCTTATCCAATAAGCCGAGAACAGAAAGCTACTTTACTTTCACTGAAATTTTTTCGATCATCCGTGAACCGGGCAGTTCGGAATTTTTCGGCGGCGGTGTATTCGGACAGCTTCTTTTTGCATTTTCTTCCACGGGCATCTCACTGATCGGTACACTGCTGCTCAGCGTGATATTCATATACTTCAGCATTTTGATGATCACTCATAAAAACATCGCTGATTCACTGACGGCACATACGAATAAAGCCGTAGAAGTCATCAGGACGATCGCCTTCGGGATTGTCAGCATGTTCGTGTGGCTGTATAAAAGCATTGCAGGCGGCATCGGCAATATGAACGACAACAGAAAGAAAGCCGCTGCCGAAGGGAGTGTTGAGGACAAACCGGCCAAAAAGAAAAAATCTATTGCTTCCAATAAAAAACCGGTTCAGGAGCAGAAGCCCGATGAACCCGGTTACGGTGAACCGAAACAATTGGAAGACTTTACGCATGATGAGACAATCATTGAAGATATGTACAGCTACGAGCGTGAAGATGAGGCGGAGAATGAGAAAGCGAACGAAAAAGCACTTGAAGAACTTTCGGGCGGTATTGACAGGGACGAAAACATTCAGGAAGAAAAAGAGCCTGAAGATGAACCTGTAAGGTCTGAACATGACAGAGAAAGATCGTTGGAGATAGCGGAAGCGGAAGAAGAACCCCAGCAGATTGAATATGAGAGCGAGGACTTCACAGATACGGTTGCTCCGGCTGAAAGTTCAGACGACAGTGAAGTGGAAGAGTTCGATGACGATGAGCTGAGACAGCTGAAACAGTACGAACTGCCGTCCATCAGCATTCTGGATGATGTGGAAGTTTCAGAGAAGATGGATAATAAAGAAGTCTTGAAACAGGGTAAAATCCTTGAAGAAACGCTGCTCAACTTCGGCGTCAACGCGAAAGTGTCGAAAATCAGAATCGGGCCGGCGGTCACACAGTTTGAAGTGCAGCCGGACATCGGTGTGAAGGTGAGTAAGATCATCAACCTTCAAAACGACATTGCCCTAAGCCTTGCAGCGAAAGACATCCGTATCGAGGCACCGATCCCGGGTAAATCGGCAGTCGGCATCGAGGTGCCGAATTCGGTCGTCAGCATGGTGACCGTCCGCGAAGTCCTGAAGCGGAAATCCTCGGACAATCCGCTTGAAGTGGTGCTTGGAAAAGATATATCCGGTGCGCCGATTCTTGCCGAACTGAACAAGATGCCGCACCTGCTTGTTGCAGGGGCGACGGGCAGCGGTAAGTCAGTATGTATCAACGGTATCATCGTCAGCCTTCTGATGAACGCGAAACCGCACGAAGTCAAGCTGATGATGATCGACCCGAAGATGGTGGAGCTGAATGTCTATAATGGCATCCCGCATCTGTTGTCACCGGTCGTGACGAATCCGCAAAAGGCAAGCGATGCGCTGAACCGGATCGTTTCAGAGATGGAGCGCCGCTACGATCTGTTTTCACATTCCCATACGAGAAATATCGAAGCGTACAACCAGTATTTGGAACGTGAAAGCGACAACCCGGAAAAAGTTCAGAAACTGCCTTATATCGTCGTCATCATCGATGAGCTGGCAGACTTGATGATGGTGGCTTCAAAAGATGTTGAAGCGAGCATCACGAGAATTGCACAGATGGCAAGGGCAGCGGGAATCCACCTGATCATCGCCACTCAGAGACCATCGGTGAATGTCATCACTGGTATCATCAAGGCGAACATTCCTTCGAGAATTGCATTCAGCGTGAGTTCACAGATCGACTCGAGAACGATCATCGACTCCCAGGGTGCCGAGAAACTGCTCGGCAGGGGGGACATGCTGTTTCTGCCTTCAGGAAGGTCCAAGCCGCTCCGTGTACAAGGTGCCTTCCTTTCTGACAATGAGGTTCAGGATGTGGTTGATTTCATCACGAGCCAGATGAAGGCGAACTATGAAAAATCAATCATGAATAAAGAACCTCAAAAAGAAGAAGTCGAATCTGAAGATGAATTATATCCGGATGCAAAATGGTTTGTCATCGAAGAACAGCGTGCGAGCGCTTCGCTTCTGCAGAGACAATTCCGTATCGGTTACAACCGTGCTGCGCGTCTTGTGGACGATCTGGAGGCAAATGGCGTCATCGGCCCTGCCAGCGGCAGTAAACCGAGAAATGTGTTAATCGAAAACGATGAATAAGGAGCTAATTATGTATAATGTGCAATCAAAAACGATAGACAATGTGCCAACGGTCTTTATTCATACAGAGAAATTCAAGACGATCAATGTCAAAGTCCAGTTCAGAAGCGGACTGGAAAGGGAGCGGGTGTCGAAAAGATATCTGCTCAGCCGGATGATGGTGAAAAAAACAGGTTCATTTGAGACTGAAAGTGAGTTTTTAAAATATTTGGCGCATCATTACGGTGCGCACCTCACTTCAGCGGTCACGAAAAAAGGACGGGATCATCTCGTCTCTTTCAACCTCGAGTTCATCAATTCCAAGTTTGTCAAAGAAGATTTGAATCTTCTCGAAAAAATGTCCGAAGTACTGAAGGATGTGTTGAAGACGCCGTTTGATTACGGTGAGGAAGACGCTCAATTTTTCGAAAGGGAAAAACGTCTGTACATCAACAGATTGAAAGGCCTTAAGGATAATAAAGCCCAAAAGAGCTTTGAGAATCTTTTGAACGTCATGTTCGAGGATGAGCCGTATAAATATTTATCCCACGGTGTCCTTGAAGATATCGAGAAAATCGCTTTGGAAGATATTAAAGATGAACATGAGAAAATGATGAAAAATGACGAAGCGGTCATTCTCATTGCAGGGCACCTGGATAAAGTGACGGATGACAGCCTTAAAGGTCTGATCACCCGTGATGAAACAGTCCGTCTGCCGTATGAAGGATACGGTTTCAAGAAAGTGACGGAGAAAGAACAGACCGACAGGGAAAGCGTCGAACAGGCGAAGCTCAACATCGGATTCAGGGTGGACGTGAATTCAGACGAAGAAAGAATGGCGCTGAATGTCGCCAACCAGATGTTCGGCGGCAGTGCGACGAGCTATTTATTTAAAAATATCCGTGAAAAGGAAAGTCTCGCGTATCAGATCCACTCACAGACGGATATCAAAAATGGTTTTCTGTTTGTACTCGCAGGTATTTCACCGGATCAGGTCGAAAAGGCGAAAAGTGCGATCCTGCATGAGCTTCAGAGAATCAAGGATGGAGATTTCACTGAGGAATTCCTCAGTGAAACGAAGCATCTGATGCAGGTGAACAGAAATGAAATCGTCGATAAGCCGAAAGGGCTCATTGCGCTTGTCTATAATCAGTACTTGAGCGACAGTACCGACGGTGATTGGGAAAAATCATTGAACAAAGTCGATCATGAGCTGATCGTTAAAGTTGCCAATCAAATTTATCTGGATACGGTATATACATTAACAGGGAAGTGAATGAATGAGACACATAGAATATAGAGAGATAGATGAAAAGGTCTATCAGAAGACTTTGGATAATGGTCTGGAAGTATTCATTATTCAAAAGTCGGGCTACAATAAGAAGTTTGTGACATATACTTCAAAATACGGTTCAATCGATAATCACTTCAGAGTCGATGGCAAAGAACATCAGGTCCCGGACGGCATTGCACATTTTCTTGAGCATAAAATGTTTGAAAAGGAGGACGGGGACGTCTTTGATCTGTTCGCAAAAGGCGGTGCGAACGCCAACGCATTCACTTCATATGACAGAACGTCCTATCTGTTCAGCACGACGGAAGATTTTTATAAAAACCTGACGCTGCTGATGGATATGGTGGAGAAGCCGTACTTTACAGAGGAAACTGTGGAAAGGGAAATCGGCATCATCAATGAAGAAATCAAGATGTATCAGGACAATCCGGGATACAGACTGTATTTCGATACAATCGGCCAGATGTATGACGAACTGCCTGTAAAGATAGATATCGCAGGCACATTGCCGTCGATAAGTGAGATTACCAATGATCATTTATACTTATGCCACGACACATTTTACCATCCGTCCAACATGGTCCTTATCATGGTCGGTGATTTCGACGTCGATGAAGCGATGGATTTCGTCAAGGACCATCAGGACGCTCGAGGCAGTATGAAACCTCTGGATGTGGAAAGACTTCTGCCTGCTGAACAACGCGATGTAGTGAAGCCGAAGCACAATCTGTACCTTGACGTAGCAGAAACAAAAGTGATGCTCGGTTTTAAAAATGAAAAGGCCGGTTCCGATAAGGAACGCCTGACAAGGGACCTTGCGATGATGTTCGGTCTCGACATGGTCTTCGGCGAACAGTCCGAATACTATTATGAGATGCTGGAGAAGGGAATCATCGACGATTCGTTCAACTTCGCGCACAATGAAGAAAAAGATTTTGCGCATATACTGATGACGACCCAGACCGATGATCCGGAAAGATTCACTGCGGAGATTCTCGACATCATAGAAGCTATTAAAAATAAAGATATTTTCGAAGAAGATAAACTGATCAATCAGAAGCGTGAAGTGCTCGGCGATTATTTGTCCAGTCTGAATTCACCGGAATATATTGCCAATCAATATACGAAGTATCATCTGGACGGCTATGATTTATATCAGCTGCCGGAAATCATCGACAAGATCACTGTAGACGATATTAAAAATTATATATTCGACGCTCTTGATCCGGAATATATGGTTGAATGTGTGCTGCAGCCCGAAGATGAAAAAGTGAGTGCTGATGGCTGATAAAACGTATCTTATAGTGGGGGCATCAGGTGACATCGGACAGGCGGTCCACCGTGACCTGGAATATGAAAATATTATTTCAGTGTCAAAAATCCGGCCGCCTGAATATAAAAGTGAACATCACTTTCTGGACCTGTCCCGTCCGATCAATGAAGAGGACGTCCGTGAAATTACAGATCACACTGATGTGATCGACGGGCTGATATGGTCACCGGGCGTTGAACTGTTCGGCATGTTCCAGGATACGGATGTAAAAGCCATGGATGAACAGTATAATATTTCAATCCGTTCACTCATTATTTTTATAAAAGTGATACTGCCGAAACTAAAATTGAGTAAAAGTGGTAGAATAATAGTAATCAGTTCTGTATGGGGGACAGTGGGCGCGAGCTTTGAAAGCATCTATGCGACGATGAAAGGTGCGCAGAACACTCTTGTCAAGTCTCTAGCGAAAGAACTTGCCGCGACGGATATCACTGTCAATGCTGTCGCGCCGGGTATCGTCAGAGGCAGCATGACAAGTGCGCTCTCTGATGAGGATCTTGAAGCGGTGCTCGGTGAGCTGCCCCAGCAGAGGCTGGTTGAACCTTCTGAAGTCAGCGGTTCGGTCTGTTTCATATTGAATGACAGCTCAAAAAGCATCAATGGTGAGATACTGAATATAAACGGAGGATGGTACACATGAATGAACCAAAAGATATGTATCCTGAAACTGACTTGGAGCAGTACCCAGAACGTAATATAGAGCAGTATTTGGAGTATGAAAACGTCATTAACAGAGCAGGTCTGCTGGGGGACATATCATCACTCCTCGGCAACCTCGGCATCAGTATAAACACGATCAACGGCGTGGAAAAAACACGCCGCGGTCTCATTGTACGTACTGATAATGTCGATAAGCTCAGACGTTTTGTATACATCAGCCAATATGTTGAGGACATCAATATCATCAAAGTCCGCACACCGCAGGTCAGAGACCGTCTTGCAGTGAGGCACGGACGGTTCATCAAGAGGGATGAAGATAAGAAAACTTACAGATTCACACGTGATGAAATAGGTATACTCGTAGATTTCCTCGGAGAGATATTTCTGGAAAAAGAGCACCGTCTGATCGGTATACGCGGAATGCCGCGTGTGGGCAAAACAGAATCGATTGTCGCTGCAAGTG
>Ga0079225_10000227_pt1 | contig 30091 bp, 24 predicted proteins | sample Poulit2012_FD_76344 | JGI IMG/M metagenome (GOLD analysis project Ga0079225, IMG submission 76344) | Agricultural soil microbial communities from Georgia to study Nitrogen management - Poultry litter 2012 | ecosystem: Environmental > Terrestrial > Soil > Agricultural land | place: USA: Georgia... | reverse complement strand
TTTTTCCTCATAGGACTGAAGCAAGCTTTCATTTTGCCACCCGAGTTCATTCCCGACGGCATTACTCACCAGTTCCCCCAGGAAGGGAGAAGACGAAAGTCCGGCCATGGCCGTGCCGAGGTCATTGAGCGCAGGGAATTCATCCGGCTGATAAACCGGCAGCGTGTACGCCACATCCAATCTGCCGTCCGCCAGCGCATCATGAACCTCGTCGTAGCCAGCTATCGCCTGCCCCCAGACAATATCCACGGTAATTTTGCCGTTGGAACGTTCCTCAACGATGTCTTTAAACACGGTTCCGGCCGGCGCCATGACCGAGTTCTGCGAGGCTGCCGAAGGCTGGAATGTGATCGTTACTGGCTCTAGGTCTTCCACGATGGCGTTGACTTCTTCTTGGGAAGCTCCGTACTCGAAGCCAGTATCCTCCGCAGCGTTGCCGTTTTCTTCACCCTCGGCGTTGCCGCCGCAGCCTGCGAGCACCAAGGCTAACGCCGCCGCTGCTGCAGACAGCTTTGCAAATTTCCTTGATCTGGTTTTATCCATCAATGTTCTCCTCAAGTTGTGATGCAACGAATAGGCAAGTGATCCGTCAGTTTGGATGCGCTCAAAGCACCTAAGTTACTGTGACGTACGACACACTACAGGGTGCTAGCCCATCCGGCAACATACTCATACACACTTGATCAGTAGCTGCGACCTAGACCCGCTGTTGCTCCGACGCACCCTGAATGCTCAGCGATGCCCTGGACGGGGAGTATGTCGCGCCTGCAGGTGAGGAGTGGTCTATGTAACAATAAGCTCATGAGCGAAACGAATAATGATTACCCGCTGCGCACTTACGACAAGCTGCGTTTCTCAGATACAGACAAGCAAGGGCACATCAACAACGCCGTATATTCGACCTTCTACGAGACGGGGCGAACACAGACATTCGAGGAAGCCCACAAGGTAGCCGACAACGACGGCTGTGAATTTGTCATCGCCCAAATCACCATCCAGTACCTTGCGGAGACGCACTGGCCGGGAACCGTCGAGGTAGGCACCCGGATCAAACGGGTCGGCAACAGCTCGCTTGTACTCGAGCAGGCAATATTCAGCAACGGAAAGCTCTGTTCCACCGGCGAGTCAATCTGCGTGCAAATCAACACCGCGTCACGCAAATCGCAGCCATTCGATGACGCGCTTCGCGGCTATTTCGAAAGTCTCATGGAGAACTAGCTCTGGCTATGCAGTAATGACCCCAGGGCATGCCAAACTTCGTTGGCGGCTCGAGAGAGTATTGCCAAAGCGAGAGGTTCCCTGCATCATAGATTGAGGAACCATTGTGCCCTAGAGCACACTCACGCCTATTAGAAGATCCGGGTTGCCCTTGTCAGAGGGCACAACTTGGCAAAGAGGAGCGTCATGACTGAAACTGCCACGAACGGCAATGTCACCCTAACGGTTGAGAACCGATTGGCCCATGTGCAGATCAATCGCCCAGAGAAACTCAACTCTCTGACCAGAGAAGTTTTTGCCGATCTTGTTGAAGTGGGACAACGGCTCATGACAGATGCCGACGTCGCATGTGTGGTCATCACGGGAGCCGGCCGCGCCTTCTGCGCCGGCCTTGATCTGAGCGCTTTCGATGAGATGAAATCAGGTGAACGTAATCCCGTTGTAGCGCTTGGCGATCGCCTCGGATCTGCCCGCGCACTCGGACAGAAGGCCGTGCATGTATGGTCGCTTCTGGAGGTTCCCGTCATCGCGGGCGTGCAAGGTGTCGCCTTTGGCGGTGGTCTCCAGATTGCACTCGGCGCCGATATTCGTGTGATGGCACCAGACACCAAGATCTCGATGATGGAGATCAACTGGGGCCTGGCACCGGATATGGGGGGCACACAACTGCTACCGAAGCTGGTTGGGCCATCCCAAGCGAAGTACCTCACCTTCACCGGCGAGGTCATCAGCGGTGCTCGCTGTGGCGAGATCGGCATGGCAGACGAAGTCACGGAAAACGCCGTCGACCGTGCACTCGAGCTTGGCCGGGAAATCGCCGATAAGTCTCGTAGTGCGCTGGTCTGGGCGAAAAAACTCATCGACATGGCTGCGACCGACTCGCTCGACGAGGGCTTCGACGCAGAACAAGATGCCATTGCCGAGCTCATGGGCGGTCCCGAGCAGGTTGAGGCCGTCGATAAACGAATGGCGCAGTTGCAGGCACGCAAAAAAGAACGCGTCTAGCTTCTTCACCAGGAGAGGGGCCTTCGTGTGTGCATCGCAGTCCAACACGAAGGCCCTTAGTGATTCAAAATCTGCCTGAGCCTTCCGAAAACGGGCCAGTCAGCCTACAGTGTAGAAGAGTATGACGCGCATCACCACACAGAGGAGAGGGCATGCTTTGGGATTCATCAACCGCGACCGGACTTGAGCGGTCGCAGGCTCTCTTTGCCGAGGGTCTCCTAGCGCCACTTCCTCGTGAGTTCAAGAGACGCGAAAATCTTCTGACGCACCCCGGGCGAAATGGTCACCGACAGTGATACCACGGCCCACTTCCCGAACCGACGCAGCTACCCAACCACTGAACTCTGCGGTGAGTAGCCCGCCAACTTTTTCGGACAAGCCCACAGTTTGGCCGCTCTATGTGGTCACATTCCTGGCGACCTACACCATTGCGGTAGCAAGCATTTCTGCTCCGGGGATTCAGCACGCTTTGGGCATTCCCGATACTCAAACCTCCCTGGTGGTGGGCTCGTATTCTGCCACCTTTGCCGCCGGGCTGATCATCTTTGGCCGGTTGGGCGACCGCTGGGGTCGGCGCCGACTGTTTCGATTCGGCACAGCAGGCCTGGCCGTGACTTCGGTACTGGTCGCCTGCGCGCCGAGCCTGGGACTCCTCGTGGCGGCACGGCTGCTACAGGGCATTGCCGCCGCAATCACCACACCCCAAATCTTGTCCAGCATCCAATCCATTCTCACCGGCTCGACTCGATTGCGCGCGGTCGGACTCTACGCGGTTTTTGCTGGCAGTGGGACAGTCGGCGGACAGGTCATGGGCGGGATCGTCAACAGTGCATTTGGCGAAACCTACGGGTGGCGCGCCGCATTCGCCAGCGTCACCCTCGCAGCCATTTTCGCCTGGGTAGGCTCCCGCTACCTCACCGAATCACGTTCTCCAGCACCGTTGGGATTAGACGTGCGGGGTTCAGTCATCTTAGCCGTTGCTTTGCTGTTGATGATTGCTGGGCTGACCAACGCGGCGGCTATCAACCTCGTGGATCCCCTTTCCTCGGTAGAACCCCTGGTAACCACCGCGATCCTTCTGGCGGGTGCGCTGCTCTGCTTCATTTTATTGGTGCCACATTCCAAGAGCAGGGAACGTTCATCGCGCCCCTCAATTCTTCCGGTCGATGTTGTTCGTGAACCCGGGGTTCGCATCGGGATGGCACTGGCCTGCCTGCTGTTCATGATGATCGGTGGGTTCATGTACAACTTCGCCATTCTCAGCCAGGTCGGTTTCGGCTTCTCACCGCTAGAATCCGGCTTGTCGATGGTAATTTTGGCGCTGGCCTTTATCCTCACGTCTGCCCTCGCACCTCGGCTTGTGGCACGCCTCGGTGGGACAGCCAACGGCGGCCGAAAGATTCTTATCATTGCCTCTGTGGTCCAGGGTCTTGGGCTGGCCGGTCTCGGTCTCATCTCCCTGTTCGATACCGACGTCACGACATTTATTGTGTGGTTTCAAATCCCCGCACTGTTCATCGGTGGCGGTCAGGGCCTCATGATGGGTCCGTTGATTTCCGTCATCATGGCCGCTGTTCCTGATGAAGTCGCCGGGCTCACCGGCGGGTTGGTGGCGACGGGTCAGCAGACCGGCATCGGGCTAGGCGTGGCGGTACTTTCGAGCGTTTTCGCTGGACTAGGCCAAATGATGCCGATGCAAATCGCCTATGGGTGGACGGCCCTGGGCACTCTATTACTCACCGTCATTTTTGGCTTCCTCGCCGCCCGATTGGGCGCGTACGGGAGCGAAAAGAACGCAGCATGATTTACGTAGATCAAACACACCAAAAGAAGGAGGGCGTTTCGTGACCGAGGCGCAAGAAACAGTTCACGACCCGATCGGCTACCTTTCACCGGAATTACTCAAGGGACACGTTGCATTTATCACCGGGGGCGGCTCAGGTATTAACCTGGGCATCGCGAAAGCATTCGCCCGATGCGGGGCCGCGGTAGCCATTTGTGGACGTACCGAAGAGCGCCTTGCTGCCGCCGCGAAAGAACTCGAAGCGCTCGGCGTATCCGTCGCATACAAAGCTGCAGACGTCCGTGATCCCGAGGCACTGCAAGCATCCATCGAACACGCCGCAGAACAGCTCGGTGACATTAGCATCGCGGTGGCAGGCGCAGCCGGCAACTTCTTTGCCCGAGCCGAGGAGATGAGCCCCAACGCCTTCCGCACTGTGGTCGACATCGATCTCATGGGCGCGTATCACACCGCGCGCTTCGCGTTCCCCTACCTGCAGCGCACCCGCGGCTCAGTCCTGTTTATCTCAGCAGGCCAGGCCTACAAAGCAAATAAGTATCAAGCCCATGTCGGTGCTGCTAAAGCAGGCATTGAGATGCTCATGAAGAACCTAGCGGTTGAATGGGGCCCCTACGGCATCCGCTCAAACTCGCTGGTCCCCGGTCCGATTGCTGGTACCGAAGGCATGGCACGCCTGGCCGCCCAGTCCGGTGATGAGGCGTGGAAGAAGGCGGTTCCGCTGCGCCGCTACGGAGACAAAGAAGAGATCGGTGCTATGGCGGCCGTACTTTCCGGCCCGCTGGGCGCGTACGTGACCGGTTCGCAGTACATCGTTGACGGCGGGATCGGGCTGACGAGCTCAGCACACATCTCTGAAGCAGTCGAAAAGGAACTGTTCAGCGCTAGGCAGTAAATAGCGGCCGAACTGACTACCACTCTTTCACCGGCAGCTCATAGAACGAGCTCGAAGGAATAACAAAACATGGATTTAGGACTGAATAAGCGTAAGTTTCTGATTACGGGTGGCTCTTCTGGCCTGGGATTGGCAGCAGCGCGGTCGCTGGTGGCAGAAGGTGCTGATGTTGCTATTTGTGGTCGCTCGCAAGAGCGTCTCGACCAAGCAGTGAGCGCCCTGGAGACCCCGGGACAAGATGTCGTTGGGCTCCAAGCGGATGTGACCGACCCAGAAGCCTTCGGCAAACTGCGCGAAGACATCTCGGAACGCTGGGGCGGTGTATTGGACGGGGTGGTCAATAACGCCGGGGAGCATACCTCGGGCAAGTTTGAAGACACCACGGACGCGGAATGGTATGACGATTTCGATCTGAAAGTCATGGCGATTCTGCGCGGTGTGCGAGAGATGCTTCCGTTGCTGCGGGCAAGCAGTGCCCCAGCGGTGCTCAACGTGCTCAGCGTGTTTGCAAAATATCAATACAAGAATTCGATGCCCAGCTCGATATTTCGTTCAGCGGGCCTCAGTGCGACCAATGCCTTGGCGCGAGACCTTGCTGAAGACGGTATCCGGGTCAATGCGGCGCTCATCGGGTTCATCCACAGTGACCAGTGGGTGCGTGCCGCTGGCACCGATGATGCCCAAGCGGTCCAAGAATTTGAAGATAAGCGCGCTCAGCAACTTGGCATTCCGTTGGGACGAGCCGGCAGGTCAGAAGAGTTCGGTGATGTCGCCGCATTCCTCCTGTCACCCCGCGCGAGCTACCTCACCGGCACTGCACTCAATGTCGACGGCGGCCTTTCCCCCGTTATTTAGTGCAGCTGCTCCACACCGCCACAGGCACAATCAAATTGCATCTCACATGGTGAGAGTCAGGGCTGACGGTTATGACAGTATCCTGTTAGAGTGATCCAGGACTCACACTTCGGTTATGTAGATCACTTAACGTGGTCTTGAGGAGAAATCATATGCAAGTATTCGCAGTTTCCGCGCCCGGAGCCCCCGCTGAGGAAATAACGCTGCCCAAACCCGAACTTCAAGGCAAAGAAGTCCTGATTCGTGTAACGCACTCGGGCGTCTGCCACTCGGATGTCCATCTGCAAGAAGGCGCCTTCGACTTAGGTTCGGCTGGCGAACTCACCTTTGCTGCCATGGGAGGGAAATACCCTGCGGTCTTTGGTCATGAAATTGTCGGCACCATAGCCGCTGCGGGCCCCGAAGCAACGCTGCAACCCGGCGACACCCAGTACATCGTCTTTCCTTGGATCGGCTGCGGAGAATGCCAAGCGTGCCAGGAAGACCGCGAAAATTACTGCCCACGCGGACGCAACCTCGGCACCATGGACATCCACGGTGGCTTTGCTCGCGAAGTACTCGTGCCAGATGAGAAATACCTCATTGAACTGGGCGATCTCGACCCAGCGTGGGGCGCAACCCTGGCTTGCTCCGGCGTGACCTCTTATTCAGCCGTCAACAAGGTCCTGCCACGTGGCGAGGAAGATATCGTCACAGTGATCGGCGCCGGTGGCGTCGGGCTGATGGCGGTTGCGATGCTCAAAGCCTTGGGGCACAAGCAAATTGCCGTGGTGGATGTCAGCGACGAAAACCTCGAAAGCGCTAAAGGTCTCGGTGCCACGATTACCTTCAATTCCAATGTCGAAAACCCCCTGGAGGGGTTCCTCGCAGCGACCGGCAAGAAGGTCGCAGCGGTGATCGACTTCGTCAATAACGCTGGAACCTCCAGCTTGGCCCTCGGCAGCCTACAAAAGGGTGGCAAGCTCGTCAGCGTTGGCTTATTCGGTGGAGAGCACACATACCCAACCGCCCTGTTGGCCCTGCAAGTCTTCACTATCGAAGGCAACTTCGTTGGCAGCCTGCCGGAGCTCAAGGCGCTCGTGGAATTAGCGAAAACCAAAGACCTGCCGGTGCTGCCCATCACCGAGCGACCATTAGACGCTGACAACCTCAATGAAGCGCTGCAAGACTTAGCTGCTGGGAAGTCCCGCGGCCGAACAGTACTGACCGCCTAAATGCTGCAGTTTCCTGGAACTACTCGTTCACTACTAACCGCATCATTTACTTCAAAGGAGAGCTAGAACCTCTATGACTACTCAATCCCAAGTAACTACTCAATACAAAGTCGTGGATCCCGCCACCGGGCAGACCGTTGAGGAATTCCCTACCGCAACAGATGACCAGATTCTGGACGCGCTGGATCGCTCGGATAAGGCCTTTAAATCATGGCGTGAGACTCCGATCCAAGAACGCACCGCGGTGCTGAGAAAGGTCGCGGAGATCTATGAGGAGCGCTCAGAAGAGCTAGCCAAGATCATTCAAACGGAAATGGGCAAGGCCGTTCCGGAGGGTAAAGGTGAGCTCCAGCTGGTGAGCCTCATCTACCGGTACTTCGCGGACAACGCTGAAGCGTTTATGGAAGACGAACCGCTCAAAGGCCCCAAGAATGCCGAAGCATTCATTGAGCGTCGCCCCGTGGGGTCGCTGCTGGGCATCATGCCGTGGAACTTCCCGTACTATCAGGTGGCCCGCTTCGCGGCACCAAACCTGGCCCTGGGCAATACCATTCTGTTGAAGCACGCCCCGCAGTGCCCGAAATCAGCAGCCGTCATGGAAGAGATCTTCCAGGAGGCCGGCCTGCCTGCTGATGCCTATATCAACATCTATGCCACCAACGAGCAGGTCGCTGACGTCATCCTGCCGGATCCACGGAACCAGGGCGTGTCCCTGACAGGTTCAGAACGTGCCGGTTCAGCGGTGGCAGCTGAAGCTGGCCGCAACTTGAAAAAAGTTGTGCTGGAACTGGGCGGATCAGACCCCTACATCCTGCTGGATACCCCGGATCTTGCCGCCACGGTCAAGACATTCTTTGGCGCACGGATGGGCAACACAGGCCAGGCATGCAACTCACCAAAACGCATGATTGTCATGGACGATGTCTACGACGAATTCGTCGAACAGCTCACCGCTGCCGCCAAAGAATTCACCCCGGAAGACCCCTTGGCCGAGGACTCGAAACTCTCACCGCTATCAAGCGTGGCAGCCAAAGAACGCTTCATGGAGCAAGTCAAAGCCACGGTGGCCGATGGAGCGACCATCCATACCGGACAGGATCAATATGACCTACCCGGGGCCTTCGTCAAACCCGTGGTCCTGACTGATGTGCGACCCGGCATGCGCGGTTACCATGAGGAACTTTTCGGACCAGCGTTCATGGTCTTCAAAGTATCCTCAGAAGAAGAAGCCATCGAGCTCGCCAACGACACGCCCTTCGGCCTGGGTTCAGCAGTATTCTCCGCTGACCAAGAAAAAGCCGAAAAGGTCGCCGAGCAGGTGGAAGCCGGCATGGTCTTCATCAACGCTCCAGAGCAATCCCGCGAATTCCTTCCCTTCGGTGGCGTGAAACGCTCCGGTGTCGGCCGTGAGCTCGGACCGCTGGCGATGGACGAATTCGTCAACAAACGCCTGGTCTACAAGAAAACCAACTAACCACCGCAAGTAATTATGGGGCAAGGGTGGATCGCTCATTCTGAGCGGTCCGCCCTTGCCCCATCTTTGTCATCGCGCCAACAGCTTTGAGTACCCAACCAAATTCTGATTCAGCGCCCCATTGGCGCGTCGACCCGGTCGAGAGTCACGAACTCAAGCATGCGTTCTAAGTGCTCAACTGTTAAGCACTCGCGAAGGAAAGGGCTCAAAAGGAACGTGTCAGCGCACTCAAGCGACGTCGCCAGCGGGTCACATTCAGCTTGGGATTTTGGCAGATGATCGTCAATCCACAGAATCCGTTGCGGACGATGCTGTAACGCATGCGCACGGACGGCAGCGTGTTTGCGCTCGAACATCGACACTTCGGCTGGGCCGGACAAATCGAGCCACTCTACCTCGGGCAACCCGATTTCACGGAATAGATATGCTGCATCGGCCTGCCAAGAGGAAGCAACGGTGATGGAAATTGAATGCTCAGCGACCATCTTGGCCAGAGCAAAAACGATGGATTCAGAATACGCAACGGGTACGAACCGACCGTCAGCCACCCGCACATCAAGTGCACGGAAATCGGCTGGGTACGGCGGAGTCGGTTCCATGATGAGGACCCCGTCGATGTCGAGGTAAAGCTGTGTGGTCATCGAGTTTCCAATCCAAAGTGTGCAACGCTGATCTAGTTCTCCCCGCTCTTTCACCGTTCAGTTCCAAGAAGCGGAAATCAAGAGTCTCTAGCAAAGGCGCGATCCAGACTAATCCCAACAGATCTTTCTAGGGACGCTAAGATGATTGTTGCATACCTCACACTTCACCGACATGGCGTGACGTAGTTTGAAGGCCGCGATGAAAGCCCTTCCCGCGTCTCAACGAAGGATTCCTATGAATACTCAGACCCAGACTGCCTCCACACGTTTCGAGCTGCCCGAGATTCACCCATTTATTGGTACCGACGTATGGGAGATGCTCACGGAATCGGCTGAGGCTGTGCCAGATAAGGAACTGCTCACCTGGCAGCCTTTCGAGGGCGAGCCCGTGGTGTGGACTTATGCAGCTTTTTTGTCTGAATGTCGAGAGGTAGCAGCGGGATTACAAGCTCGGGGCATCCGGGCCGGAGACCGCGTAGTGATCCACATGGAGAACTGTCCCGAGTTCCTGTTGGCTTGGTTCGCGTGCGCTGCCATCCACGCGGTGGCAGTTACGACCAACTCCCGCTCCTCGGTTGACGAGCTGGCTTACTACATCGACAACAGTGGAGCTCGTGCGGTCATCACTCAAGCCAAATTCGCAGGTCTTGTTCGGGAGGCTGCGCCGGGCTTGGAATGGGTAAGTGTGGTACCTCAGACAGGAACGACTGAGGCCTACTCTGGTGACACCGAAGAGTCCTTTGCCGCCCTGCACGGGGACCCCGCCCAACTAGTTCTGCCGGAACCCGATCCAGCAGCGTTGTTGAGTATTCAATACACTTCGGGCACGACATCTCGTCCCAAGGGCGTGCTGTGGACGCAGGCGAACGGGCTCTGGTCGGCTCGGGTCAACGCCCTCCATGAAGGGCTTCTGGCAAGTGACGTACACCTGGTCTACTTACCGCTGTTCCATACCAATGCCATGGGTTACTCTGTGCTGGCAAGCATCTGGGCACGAGCGCGCTTCGTGCTCACCCCAAAGTGGTCGACCAGCCGCTTCTGGGACATTTCGGTCGCCCACGGTTGCACGTGGCTGTCCCTCGTGGGCCTATCATCTCGAGCAATTATGAATTCCACCCCACCTGAAAACCACTCGTATCGTGTCTTCGGAAGTGGTGCGAGCAATCCGATCTTGGAAGAAAAATGTGGCGTTGAGGCGGTCAATTGGTGGGGCATGACCGAGACCGTCAGTCATGGCATTATTTCCGATGGGCGCGCCATGAAGCTTCCGGGAAGTATCGGCCGAGCAGCACCAGAATACGAGATCGCCGTTCGGAGACTTGACGGTACTTCAGTTGCCCCGGGCGAAACAGGCGATCTGCTCGTCCGCGGTATTCGGGGCGTATCACTGTTCGCTGAGTATTGGAATAATCCCCAAGCCACGGCTGATGCTTTCGATGCCGAGGGCTGGATGGCCACAGGCGATCTCGTCCGGCTCAATAATGACGGCAGCTTTACGTTTATGGATCGCGCTAAAGACATGCTCAAAATCGGAGCTGAGAACGTTGCGGCGTCTGAGATCGAGCGGGTGGTACAGCAGGTAGTGGGTACAGCTGAGATCGCTGTGGTTGGCCGACCGGATGAAAGTCTCGACGAGGTGCCGGTGTTATTCGTAGTCGATCCATCCCCTGCCGAGGGCTTGGCCGATCACATCATTGATACGTGTCGCCAACAGTTAGCTGATTTCAAAGTTCCCAGGGCGGTGCATTTCGTGAGAGTCCTACCGCATTCCACCCTAAATAAGGTGAACAAGGTCGAGTTGCGCCGGCTACTGGCAGAGGGCGCTTCGCTGACCGAGGCGCAAGATCGGTGGGAAATCGCGGATAAGTCTGACCCTTCCGGGGATGCTGTCCCGGAATAGGACCACGCGTCGCAGGCTGAGAAACAAGCGCGTGCCTACTCCAAAGCGAATCCGCTTGGGAGTAGGCACGCGCTGAATTGCAACGACTATGCGACTTCTCGCTACCCCGTGGTTGTCAGAACGCCTTGATCCAGAACGATGTCTCCGTCGGAGTCCTGCGTTTGGAAGCGGATGCCGTCGTCTTCTCGCCACATCGAGATGGTGAGGTTCTCGCCGGGAAAGACGGGTTTCGAGAAGCGCCCGGTAATGCTTTGCAGGCTTGACGGGGATAGTTCGGCTGCTCGCAATACGGCTCGTGCGGTGACACCGTAGGTGCACATGCCGTGCAGGATAGGACGCGGGAACCCGCCGTTAGCGGCAAAGGCAGGATCCGTATGCAGCGGATTTCGATCACCCGAGAGTCGGTACAGCAGAGCCTGGTCGGGACGAGTGGCAACCGTGAGCTGTTCATCGCAGTCTCGCTCGGGGATGTTTGAAGTGGAAGACGGCCCACGCTCGCCACCGAAACCACCTTCGCCCCGGATAAATACGGACGCTCTGCTGGTAAACCAGGGTTGTTCGGTGTCCGGTACGGTGCCTTGAGTTTCGATCGTCACTAACGCTCCGGAGCCCTTATCCCAAATACTGGAGATGGTGTTCGTCAGGCACACTTCACCTTCAACGCTCAACGGACGGTGCAGCGATAGTTCCTGCTGAGCGTGGACGAGTTTTGCAGGATCGAAGTCACCAAACGGAATGCTCAGGCCTCGAGTACGCTGGGCAAGCACGATCGCGTAGGTCGGGAGAATCTCCAGAGAGACCCCTTCGGTGTTTTCGGTCGTTAGCGAGAGTTCTTCTAGCGGATCCTCAGCGCCGGCCCCGACACCTAAAGCGTAGAGCATCGCATCTCTCGAGTCCCACTCGACTTTGACCGGTCCAGCGGAACGTCCTACAGCGCTTACATCGATACCCATGCATTAGCCTCCAGCTTCCTTGTTGATGTGTTGGGTTTAGAGGTTCGGCATTGTCTGCTGTCCCGAACCTTAGAAAAACAGCGTGAACTTTATGCCCCGAAAAATTCGGCTTTGATGTCGCGCTTTCGCATCTTTCCCGCGTGGTCGCGCAGCCGTTCAGTTGTTGCCACCACTTGCCGAGGGATCTTCACTCTCGAGAGCTGACTGCCGAGGAAGTCATCGAAGTCCTCAGGTATATTCCCGTCAGCGGTTTCGATTACCATGACCGGGACTTTGCCCAGCTCCGAATCATCGAGCCCAACAACGCACGAGGATAAAACCGCAGGGTGCATATCAGCCACGGCCTCAATTTCAGCGGGGTACACGTTGACCCCGCCCACCAGCAACATATCTGACCGGCGGTCAGTCAGATACAGGTAGCCTTCGTTATCCATCCAGCCGATGTCCCCGACCGTCTCCCAACCCTCATCTTGGGCTTCACTGTCGGCGCCGATGTAGTAGTACGACGGTGGCTCGTCTGCCCCGCGGCGCAACCAGACTTCCCCGGTCTGACCAGGAGGCAGCACCCGCCCATTTTCGTCGCGCACTGTGACTTCACCGACGGCGGCTCTCCCGACTGATCCTGGGTGGTCCAGCCATTCTTGTCCCGTGATAGTCGTTGCAGCCTGGCCTTCGGTGGGACCGTAGAGTTCGTAGATCGTGTCTGGACCCAACCAGTTGATCCATTCCCGCTTGAGCCATGGAGGACAGGGCGCCGCCACATGGAAGAAAGTCTCGACGCTCGAGAGGTCGTATTTGTATTTGGTCTCGTCTGGGAGCCGCCAGATGCGCTGCATCATGGTTGGGACCGAATAAACCCATGTGGCTCGATGTTTTTCGATCATCTGCAGCGTCACTTCTGGGTCGAATCGCTCCATCAAGACCGTGGTGTTACCCAGGGTGAGGGCGGCGAGCGCGTCGCTGAACGGCGCATTGTGATACAGCGCGGCAGTAATGAGACAGGTGCCGTTGGTTGGCACGCCCATCGCCTGGCCTGTTTGTATAATGCTTGCTGGGTCGCCTGGGGAACCGGAGACAATAAGTTTAGGCATGCCTGTGCTTCCCCCTGAAGTCGGAGCTTTGAGATGTGGCGGCACGACGGGAGGTAAAGCCTCAGCTCTATAATCATGTAGCTGATCGACGCTGTCTATCCTCGGGACGCTCACTGTCCGGGAAGTCGTATCGACGGCGATTCGTGGCTGCCCGAGTTCAATAATCGCATCCAACTCTGCCTGCACCATCCGGTCTGATACCGGCATAGGCACGGCTCCCACCTTCCAGGCCGCAATTGCCGATTCGAGCAGTAGCGAAGGTAAGGCTGTCGAGATGAGAACATAATCCCCGTGGTTGACGTCATGTTTTTGAAAGAGTCGGGCCAACTGATTGGTGCGAGTTTCCAGCTCCGCAAACGTGATAGCACCACTGGAGTCGACTATCGCATCGATCGTGCCGTGAGTTTCCGCGAGGCGAGTAAACTGCTCGTTGAAAGTCGCGGACACGGTACCTGCATTTGTCGTGTTGATGATGTCTGGAAACTGAGCGTTTGTCGCCACGGTGTTCAATCCTTCTCCAGCGCCCTGATCTTGTGCTTGTGGTGGAGATCACTTACCCACCCAGGATGACTATACGACATCAAGTGTGAGTTAAGGCACATTCAATAAATTCATTACAACCCAGGCCTCATCTGACTTGGAGCGAAGTTGCGCGGCAGTTTGCGCAAAGACCTTATTGAGTCTTCTATGCAGCTCGGATAATATTCGCATTTATGTGTTGTACGTCTCAGGTGGTCTTCAATGGGTTTCTTGAGCAGCGATACAACGATAAAGACGGGATATCAATGAAAGCAGATCACAAACGACGTTCATGGAGTAAGCGGGCCACTTCCTCTGCAGCACTAGCAGCTCTTGCCCTCGTGTTGACTTCATGCGGTGGTGACACCGCAGATGGCGATACAGGCGGAGAAGCGCAGGGGTTCGAATTTGGGGCACCACAAGATGAAGTGAATGCGGCGATTGAGCAATTGGAACCGGTGACCGTCACCTACCAGATCCCTGCGACCTCCGAGCAATCACCGCAGGCAAACTTAGGGACCCACTATAAGGAAGCTGTCGAGGAACGCTCCAACGGACAAATCACCGTGGAGCTGGCGTGGAATCAGTCCATCGCTCCATACGAAGATCTGCACAACGCACTGGCTGATGGACGGGTTGACATGGCGTTTACCCTGCCTTCATATGAGCCAGCAGAATTTCCTGCGTTCACTGCTCTCAATGACCTACTCGGTGGTGACCCTGAACCACCAGTGACAGGTGAGCTCGTGACGAATCTTGCGGCTGCTGAAACAGCGTGGCAGACCCCTGAGATCCTCGCAGAATACGAACAGATTGGCGTCACCCCTTTCGTGCCCGTGATGGCATCGGCTAGCTATTATTCGATATGTAGCGATGAGGTGACCGAACCGGAGGATTGGGATGGTCTTCAGGTGCGGGTCGGCTCGCCAGCAGCACTGGATCTGGTATCGCACCTGGGTGGATCGCCGGTCTCGATCGCAGGAGTAGAAGCTTACGAAGCACTGCAACGCAGCACCATCGACTGTACCCTTGCAGTGCTCTCTGACGCGGCGCAGGGAGGCTTTTTTGAGGTCGCACCCCATTTGGGGTACCCCACCACCACAAGTTTTCCGCGAGTGGCTGGAGCGATCCTTACGGGTACAAGTGTTGAAGAGTTGCCGGTGGCTTATCAGCAAATCCTCTTTGACTCCTTCGATGCATATTTCGACGGCAGCATTAAGGCGAACGGAAAAGACCAAGCCATAGCCCAAGTTAATGAGCTTGGAGGCAGCGTGGTAGAAGTGTCACCTGAATTGCAGTCCGAAATCGAGCAGTTCGCTGAGCTTCAACGGCAAGAGGTCGTCGAATCCGGCATTCTCGGTGACGACATCGTCGAGCGACTGCAAGCATCCCGTGAAAAATGGCGGGATCGGGTCGCAGAACTCGGTTATGAGGAACAAGGCACCCTCGCCGACTTCGATGAGTGGTATGACCCTGAGGCAGACTACCGTCCATTAGCACAAGAATTGTTCCAGGAAGTCATGCTGGAGCACCGTCCTGGCTAAAGAAGCTCCTCCAGCCTTATTTAAATAAAAAGTGTGTGCTCTGCCGCTTATGTAAAGCGGCAGAGCACACACCTAGTTAAGGGGAATTAATTTCCTGTCCATTCGGCGCGCAGTCTTTTCTTCTCGAGCTTGCCCACCGAGGTGCGCGGCAATTCCTCAGAGACGATGACGTCATCAGGGAGCTGCCACTTGGCGAACCGGTCGGCCAGCACCTCGTAGACGTCGTCCTTGGTCACTTCAGCACCGTCACGACCCACGACGAACGCCACCGGACGCTCCTGGTACTTCTCGTCCGGCACACCAATGACCGCAGCCTCCAGGACTTTCGGGTGATCCATGATGGCGTTTTCCATGTCAATCGAGGAGATCCACTCGCCACCGGATTTGATCACATCTTTGAGCCGGTCAGTGAGCTTGAGATAACCCTCCGGGGTAATGACACCAACGTCGCCGGAGCGCCACCAACCCTCGTGGAATCGTTCATCGTTGTCATCAAGTTTCGGGTAACTGCGTGCGACCCAAGGACCACGGATCAGAACCTCGCCCATCGATTTTCCATCATGCGGCAACGGTTGGTTGGACTCATCAACGACTTTAATTTCGGCACCAAGAATTGGGATGCCCTGGTAGCGTTTCAGGTCCCACTTTTCTTCCTCAGACAGCTCAGCAAGTTCGTGTTTGAGTCGCCAGTTGTAGGTCACAAGTGGGCTGGTTTCGGAGGCACCATAGCCGTGAATAACATTGGCCCCGGTGAGCTCAGAGAACCCCTTCATCAGCGACAGTGGTGGTTCTGTCGACCCTGAGACCAGGCGGGTGTTGGACAGATCGGGGGCTTCAGGCAGCTGCCGGAGGTGTTCGAGCATCGGCGCGAAGAGTGCTGGGGCGCCGTTTGCGACGGTCACATTCTCTTCTCCGAATGCTTCAGCAACAAATCCGATGTTATCGGCGCTGAACCGGCCCGGCAGGACAATCTTGGCGCCTGCACCAACCGCACCTTGCGGAAAGCCCCAGGACACGGCGTGGAACATTGGCGTCACCGGCATCACGCAGTCACGGTAGTCGATCTTCAGTGCTGAGATGAGACCGAGGGTGTGCAGGTACATCGAGCGATGCGAATAGTAGACGCCCTTGGGCCGGCCCGTGGTTCCGGTCGTGTAGCCCGCGTAAGCAGCGCTGGTTTCCTCAATGAACTGGAAATCGTAGTCGTCCGATTGCTCAGCTAGCAGATCTTCGTAGAAGTAGACATTCTCCAGGCTAGTGGAGATCTCGGAGGACGGTTTATCGGTCATCACGACCCAGCCGCGCACGTTGACCTGTTCGGCCAGGCTTTCGGCTACGGATAGTAACGATTCGTCGACGAAGATCCACTGTGCTTCCGAGTGGTCGACCACGTAGACGAGATCTGGCGGGGCGAGACGAATATTCAGCTGGAGCATGACCGCGCCGACCGATGGCACTCCGAAGTACAGCTCGAGGTGACGCAGGTGATTCCAGTCCAGCACCCCAACGGTTGTCTCGGGCGTGATGCCCAGGGAATCCAGTGAGTGAGCCAGGCGGCTGACACGTCGTAGCATCTCGGCGTAGTTGGTGCGTGCCCAGGTCTCGTCGAGGCGTCGGTGGACAATTTCGGTGGTGGGAAAGCTACCTGCGGCGTGCTGGAGCAGCGAGGTCATATTAAGCGGGTAGTCGTCGCCCATGGACAACGGGATGCCATTGAGCATGATTGATCCTTCCAAGAACAGTAGATGTGATCTCGAGCATAGTCGGCTGGCCGCCATTGAGACAGAGTGAATTTCCGGTGCTGACAAAATGTTTCCGCGAAATTTTCCCTGGGTTCAGAGCCGTTTGGCGATGATGTCGAGTTGGATCTCGCTGGCACCCTCGTAAATCCGTGTGGCTCGTACTTCGCGGTAGAGCGATTCGATGATGTGCCCGTGCTGGAGGCCTTGTGCCCCGTGAAACTGGACTGCGGTGTCAATGATGCGTTGTGCCGCCTCGGTCGCGAAAAACTTTGCTTTGGCTGCAGCCTGTGTCCGGTCCGGTGCCTGAGCGTCGTATTTCCGTCCGGCCTCGTCGACCAGTAACCGAGCGGCTTCCAGATCAATCGCACAGCGGGCTAGCTCATGGCGGATGGCTTGTTTATCGAACAGCGTGCCACCGAAGGCTTCGCGTTGCTGGACTCGTACATGTGTTTCGTCGAAGGCTCGTTGTGCCATGCCCAGCGCTGCTCCACCCACGCCGGGACGGAACACATCGAAGGTTTTCATCGCGGTGACGAACCCGCGTTCCGGTTCGCCGACAAGCGCATCAGCAGGAATCTTCGCGTCGTTGAACTCAACCTGGGCGATCGGATGCGGGCTGATCATCTCGATCGGGGTGATCGTAACGCCTTCGGTGTCTGTCGGCACAAGAAATGCTGACACGCCTTTGCTGCCCGGGATGTCAGCGGTCCGGGCGAACGTCATGATGATGTCGGCGGACTGCGCATTGGTGATCCAGGTTTTCGTGCCGTTGAGTACCCAGCCGTCTTGCGAGCGCGTAGCTGAAAGTTTCAGGGCACCGGCATCGGAGCCGACATCGGGCTCGGTGAGGGCGAAGGCGGCAACCGCCGTTCCGGTGCGCACCGGTTCTAACCAGCGGGCTTGCTGTGAGGCAGTGCCAGCCGAGATGAGTGCGAAGCTGGCCAGTCCCTGCATGGTGAACACGGAATCGGCTGCGGGTGAGCCGTAGGCCAGTGCGGTGCGGATGCGGCAGATATCGAGTGCGGAGCCGATCGAGTATTTGCCGTCGCGTTTGGGCAAAATGCGATCAAGGAGACCTTGTTTGGAAAGTTCGGCCAAGATGGGGCCGGTGGTCTCGGTGGCCGGCCCGGATTCGGCGATCGGTTCGAGCACTTCGGTGGCGAAGGTGCGGATCGCTTCTTCGTCCAAGTCTGGCGCGGCTGCGTCCGCGAGGTCGTGGGATTGCAGGTCAGTCATAAGAGTACTCTTCTGTCAGTGCGCGTTTATTGATTTTCATGACCCCGGACAGGGGCAGGGGTGCTGTACGGAATTGCCAACTGCGCGGAATCTTGTACCCGGCCAGATGCGCTCGGCAGAAGGCCGTGAGCTCGTCAGGGGTGGTGTGCGTGCCGGGTTCGCAGACGACGACCCCGTGGACTCGTTCGCCCCAGGTTTCATCAGGGACACCGATGACCGCGACCTGGTTGACCGCCGGATGTCGAGACAAGACGTTCTCGACTTCGGCCGAATACACGTTCTCTCCGCCGGAGATGATCATGTCTTTGAGGCGGTCAACGATGAACAGATAGCCCTCATCGTCCAGATAACCGGCGTCGCCGGAGTGGTACCAACCGTTGGTGAACACCGCATCGGTGAGTTCTGGTTGATTCCAGTAGCCGTCCATCAGGTTCCCGGCTCTGATGAGCACTTCACCGACATCACCGGGGCCGAGTTCCTCGCCCTGTGGGGACACGATACGCATGTCCACCCCGGGAAATGGCCGCCCGACGGAGTCGACACGTTTCAGATCATCTGCCAGGTGTTCTTCGTGGGTCAGGATGGTGACCGCCGAGCTGGCCTCGGTCATGCCGTAGCCGCCGTTGAGTTGAAGGTCTGGCAGCTTTTCGAGCACTTCGGTCACCAGTCCGCGCGTGATCGGGGCGGTCCCGTAAATCAATGTGCGCAGTTTATGTAAGGGCGTCAAGTCGTCGGTGTAGTGGTTTAACAGCATCCGCAGCATGGTCGGGCCCATCTGGGTGGCGTTGGCGCCGGTGGTCAGTAAAGCTTCGCCGAAGTCTTCAACGTCAAACTTCGGAATAGTGACCACGCTGCCGCCCGCTCCCAGCGGATTCATGACCCCAAAGACCGGACCGCCGTGAAACATTGGGCTGTGGAGCAGAAAACGCATGTCGGGCCCGGTGTCCAGCAGTCGGTCCATGTGGTGCAAATTCATGGTCATGGCCCGGTTGCTTAGCGTCGCTGCCTTGGGGGTGCCCGTGGTCCCGCCCGTATACATCAGCGCGGCGATCCCGTCCTCATCAGGTTCTACGAAGCGGATCACCGTGCCGTCCGGTGTGGCAGCGAGATCCGTGAGTTCTGGTCCAGCAAACTCGCGAATGGGCCGTACTGGCACGCCGGTGTCCCGACAGGCTTGTTCAGCGAGGTCGTACCAAGCCTCATCGACGAACAGACAGTCCATACCGGAATCGATAATTATCTTGGTCAGATCGTTGGTCGCCAGCCGGAAGTTGAGCGGAACGATACTCGTGTCGCTGCATAGCGCCGCGTGCCACAGCTCGAGGAATTCGTGGCTGTTGTAGCTCAGCACCCCGAAGCGGCCGATGCCCTCATCCCCCAGTTTGGTGATGAGGGCGGCCACGCGGGCGAAGTGTCCCCGATACGTTGCCGAGTATGCTCCATCGAGCACCGCGGTGCGGTTGCCAAAATTTCGCACCGCTCGATTGGCTATCCGAGCAAACGTCAGATCCGTCCGTGGTGATGTCTGATGCACTTCGTTCCGCACTGAGGCTCCGTTCACGGGTCGGGTTATGCGCCGGGTCGGTGGTCGAGGAAGGTCTCGGTCATGAGTTTCTCACCGAGGGGTTCAAAGTCGACTTCCTCCGGGTTGTACCATTCGTCGAAGTCACCAAGTGTTCCTTCGTCCTCAAAACCGAGTTCGGTCGCGTGATCCGACCAGATGTCGGCGAGTTCTTTGGCGCGCTCTACGTGCTCTTCGGTGATTGTGCCGTTTTCGATGTGCTGTTGCACGACCTTTTCGTGGGCTTCATCGACGGCTGCTTGAGCTTCGTCATTGAACGGAATGAACTCCGCACCGGATTCGGCATTGGCTACGATCGCGTTTTCGATGTGCTGCAACCAGCCATCAAATGCGACGACCTCAGAGTCGAAGATGATCTGCTGGTAGGCCAATGGCAGCTCTTCGAAGCTCGAGCCGGCCACGTGTGAACCCGACGCCTTCGATGGGGACCCGCTCTGAGCGAAGACCATGTGCGGGGCGACCTCGGTGACACCGGACGAGGCGGACACCGGCTGGTTGATCATCGTGCAGCGCACCGTGTTGCGTTCAAGCGCTTCGTAAGTCTCCAACCATTCCAGATTCACCGGGGTACCGCCCAGGGATTGGATGATCTCACTGTTGGCAGCGGTAGAAATACTGATGGTACTGCCATCAAAAGCACTGAGGTCATCGCTGGGTTCAGAGCACCAGGTGCCATACTGGCCGGTGTTGATCATCGGCGACAGCACTCGCAGGCCCTTACTTTCGAACTCATCCAGCACGTCCTCGTTCTCCCAGGCCAGCGTCGACATCATCGCATAGGAGGCTGCTTCACCGGCGAAGGGTGTGGAGGGAGCGTAGACCGATAAGCTGCTCAGCGCGTCATACATGGGATAAGACGAGGTGTCATAGACCGGCAGGGTATAGGCAAGGTCAAGACGGCCATCGAGCAATGCGTCGTCGACCTCCCCGTACCCGGCGACGGCGGTACCCCAGGTGATGTCTAGGCTAATCTGGCCGTTCGAGCGCTCCTCGACGTAGTCGCGAAACTGAATCGTCGATTGCGCCAGCACGTGGTCCTCCGAGGATGCTGGCGATTGATAGCTCAGCGTCACCGGCTCGAGGTCGGCAATGACCTCGTTGACTTCGCTCTGATCAGCGCCGTAGGCAAAGCCCTCGCCACTAACCTGGTCCGTGTCACCTTCGGCGTTGCCACCGCAGGCAGCCAATAGGAGCATTCCGGCGAGTGCGCTAGCAAACATCGGGACGCGGCGAGTTTTTGCCCGTCCAAACTGGTGTAGGCGTGACATGTGCAACTCCTCTAAACAAAGGGATGATGAGTAGATCGGGTGGTTCTGCATTGACATACTACTCAGTATGTTGTGAACTAGGCAACAGTAATTCTTATCGCTGACGTAGAAGAGGGAAATTATCATGAATGTTCTGTGGGAACCGGAACTTGGGCAAGAAGAGTCTCACTGGCTAGATGTTGTTCGCACGCTCAACCGGGAGCATTTTGCTCCGTTGGCTGGGGAATTGGACCGAGACCAGCGCTATCCGTGGGAGAACGTCGAAAAGCTCGTGGACGCCGGTATCCCCGGTCTGATGATCGACCGGGAGTTCGGTGGGCACGGGGCACAGCTGACCACGGGGGTCACGGTCATGACCGAGCTGACGCGGGCATGTGCCGCGACCGGGGCGATCTTCGCGATCCAAGCGATGGGCGCGAATTCGTTGGCAGGCGCCGGCTCCACGGAACAAAAAGAGTACTATCTCTCCGAGGTCGTGGCGGGTCGTGCCATTAGCTTCGCACTGACCGAACGCGGCGCTGGCAGTGACCCCTCCGCAATTCAGGCCACCGGTACTCGCGTGGGTGACGACTGGCACCTCAACGGCGAGAAAATCTTCATCGGCAATGGCGGCGCCTCGGAGCACTACATCGCGTTTGTGCGAACCGATCCGTCGGCGGGTCGCCGAGGCATCAGTGCAATCATGACCAGCCTGTCTGATGAAGGCACTGAGGTCACCAAATATGCTGATCGCATGGGCCTTCGTGGCTCCCGAACCTCAAATCTAATGATGGACACACTCGTGCCGGGCGACCGACTCCTGGGTGAGCCCGGCGACGGATTGCGGATCGCAATGGCCACCCTCAACACCGGGCGGGTCATGATCGCGGCCCAAGGCATTGGTTTTGCTCTGGCCGCATACGAATACGCAGCCAACGAGGCGGTTCGCCGGTCTACGTTCGGCCAGCCAATTATGGATAATCAGGGCATCTCCTTCCCGCTGGCAGATCTGGCCACCGAAATTAGCGCCGCCCGCATGCTGACCTGGGAAGCCGCACAGGCTGGCCCTGACTCGCCGCGCACCCGAGCCCTGGCATCCATGGCCAAACTCAAAGCCACTGAAGTCGCGGGCAAAGCCGTCGATGTTGCGGTACAAGTCTTTGGTGGCGATGGATACTGCAAACCGAATCCCGTAGAACAGCTCTACCGAGACCAGCGGATCAGCACCATCTACGAAGGAACCTCCGAAATCCAGCGCCTAAGTCTGGGCCGTATGATCGCTCAGGCCGCCGAAAGCGGCGCCTACCAGCCGTACCGTGAAGTCACGACCGCCTATGGTCACGCACCTTTCGGCGAGCGCGATGCCCAACCAGAGATTCCGGTACTCGACCACGAGGTGGCCCGGTGAGTGCTGTGTCAACGCGCAGACACCCACCGGCGCAATCGGGCGCCTGGGAAGCCGAAGACGTCCGAGTGCTGGCCCCCGAGATCCTGGCTGGCAAGCGGGCCATCGTCACCGGCGCGGGTACCGGTATCGGCCGCGGAGTGACCCAGCGACTAGTCGAACTCGGCGCGCATGTACTAGGGATCGGTCGCCGTGAAGAAAAACTTGCCGCGACCGCCGAAGCAATGGAGCAGTTGCCGGGTACCTTCGAATGGGCCAGCGTCGATGTCCGCGACGCCGAAGCAGCACGCGAAATCGTCCGCACCTTTGCCCAGCCCGGTCTGGACCTCCTGGTGAATAACGCCGGCGGGCAGTTTTACGCCCCACTGGAAAACATCAGCGATAACGGCTTCCGCTCCGTCGTCGATCTCAACCTCAACGCGGTCTTCACGCTGACCTCAGCCGCACGACAGGGACTGAGCCAGCGCGGTGGGTCGATCGTGAATATCTCCCTGACCGGAGTAGATCGCGGCGGGGCCGGGATGGGCCACTCGCTGGCGGCCCGAGCCGGGGTGCTGGCCTTGACCCGAACGATCGCCCTGGAATGGGCCCATCTTGGGATCCGCGCCAATTGCCTTGGACCCGGAGCCGTGTTCACCGAAGAGGTGCCCGCCGAGGCCACTGAGCACATGCGCGACCAGATCGTGCCGGAAGCGGTACCGGTGGGACGGGGCACCCCGGTCGAAGACATCGCGGAAACCATTGCTTTTCTCACGACCCCCGCCGGGCGAACGATAACCGGGCAGTTATTGCAGGTAGACGGCGGAGCACACATCGGCGCCGGTTTGCACATGCTGCCTGACTGGCCACCCACTCAGGAGGATTCATGACCACAAACGCACACCGTCACGCGGTGACAACCGCACCACTGCAATCCACAATGCAGGATGTCCCCCTGTCGATTGCGACCATCGTGCAATACGGCACCAGCGTGTATGCCGACAGTGAGGTCATCCACTATGACGGCGAGACCACAGCCCGACAGGCCCTGGGCACGCTCGGACGCCGGGCCGCCCAACTCGCCCACGGACTGCAACAAGAACTCGGGGTGGACATCGGCGAACCCGTCGGGACCTTCATGTGGAACACCCCCGAACACTTCGAGTGCTACCTCGCAGTGCCAGCGATGGGCGCGGTGCTCCACACTCTCAACGTCCGGTACTCCCCCGAACAAATCGCTTACACCGCCGCGCACGCTGGCGACCGGGTGATTATCGTCGGGGCAGATCTGGTCGAGCAGGTCCTGCAGATCATTCCCGACGTGCCGACCCTGGAACACCTCGTCGTGGTCGAAAACCCATCACACGGACCCGATCTGGCCGCACTCTCTGACAGCCTGGAAGCGATCGCAAATAGCGGCGGTCCACGCGTCACAGCACACACCTATGAACAGTTACTACAAGACAAGCCGGAGCACTTTGAGTGGCCCGAGCTGCCGGAAACCTCACCGGCGCTGATGTGTTACACCAGCGGCACCACCGGTCTGCCAAAGGGCGTGATCTACAGTCATCGTTCCGTGTATCTGGCCTCGATGCAGTTATGCATGGGCGACTATCTCGGCTTATCCGTCGCCGACCGAGCACTGCTTTCGGTGCCGATGTTCCACGCGAACTCGTGGAACTTCCCCTACGCTGCAATGATGGTCGGCACCAGCATGATTCTGCCGGACCGCTATGTCCAACCGCCGCATCTGGCCTACCTCATCGACCGGGAACGGCCCACGGTCTCAGCCGGAGTGCCAACCATCTGGTCCGATCTGTTAGATCACGTCCGGAAGCAGCCAGCGGATCTGAGCTCATTGCGCATGGTCGTCGTCGGAGGCAGCGCGTGCCCGCGATGGTTAATGGAAGCTTACGAGGAAGAGTTCGGCATCCTGTTGCTCCACGGCTGGGGCATGACGGAAATGTCACCCTACGGCTCGATTGCCAAGACCGATGGCATTGAGGATCCTGAAGAGCAGTGGCGGATGCGACTATCCCAGGGCCGTGTGCTGTGCGGGGTACAGGTTCGGATCGTCGACTCAGACGGTTCGGAACTCCCCCGTGACGGCCAGTCCGTTGGTGAGGTCGAAACCCGCGGACCCTGGGTCACCGGGGCCTACCATCGCCAAGAAGACGAATCCGCATTCCACGACGGCTGGTTGCGCACCGGCGACATGGGATCGCTATCTGCCGAGGGGATTCTGCGACTGGGCGATCGTCGCAAGGACGTCATTAAATCCGGGGGCGAGTGGATCTCTTCGCTCGATCTCGAAAGTGCCATCCTCGACCATCCCGAAGTGGTGGAAGCGGTTGTCATTGGCGTGGAAGATGACCGCTGGGGCGAACGTCCGCTAGCTGTGGTCCGCCTGAAAGATACAGACGCCGACGTGACGGTGAACGACCTTGTCGAGCATCTGTCGACGCGCGTACAGCGCTGGCAAGTGCCCGAACGGTGGAGCATCCTGCCCGAATTGCCCCGAACTAGCGTCGGGAAACCCGATAAGAACGCGCTGCGCAGATATTATGCTGACAAGAGTATCGACGTGGAGCATTGGCCGGGTTCGTCATGAGCATGCCGCGCTTGTTGCCAGTTGCAACCACTTCTCCGAAGGTAAGGAATGACATGCGCCCATCGGCACAGCGCTCACCGGAATCCGTCAAGGCCGCCTCTGCGGTGCTCGATGCTGCGGCCAAGGTTTTTGCTCGCCAGGGATACGATGAGACCAGTATCGACGACATCGCCGACGAGCTCGGAGCCACTAAAGGCCGGGTGTACCACTACTTCCGGACCAAAGCGGATCTGCTGCTAGGCGTACAGATCTCGGGTACCGGCGCGCTCGTCGAAACCGCACGAAACCTAGCCGAAGACGACACGCTGGGCGCAACCGAACGCTTATTTCAGATGGCCCGGGCTCATGCTATGGCCATGATGACCGACCACTCCTACCAATTCGTGTCATTGCAGATTGCGCATGATCGATCACGAAACGCACCAGGAGCTAACGACCCCGCGTGGGGCCAAGTTCTGGAGCTGCGCCGCGAATACCAGGACTTGTTCGAAAAAGTGTTGCAGGCGGGTCGTGCCAGCGGAGAATTTACCGTGACTGATCCACGCTTGACCATGCGTGGCATTCTTGGCGCGCTCAACTGGATTACGGTCTGGTATGACCCCGACGCCTCTGCTGCCGACAACCGCCGCGGGGTCGATCAAATCGCCGACACCATGGCAGCGTTCGTGGTTTCTGGAGCTGGCGGCAACACGGAAGGGCTGGTCTCATGAGCCAGCTGTTCACCCCGCTTCAGTTGCGCGATGTGACCGTACGAAACCGGACTGTCGTCGCCCCGATGTGGCAATACCGGGGCCAGCAGGGCATGCCCACCGACTGGCACCTGATGCACCTGAGCCGATTTGCTGACGGTGGTGCAGGCATCGTGTTTCAGGAAGCCACCGCGGTAGAACGGCGCGGTTGTGGCACCACAGGTGACATCGGGATCTGGGACGATTCCTTTATTCCTGCCATGACGCGCCTTGCCACAGCGATCAAACAATGCGGTTCGGTGCCGGCAATCCAACTGGGCCACGCCGGACGCAAAGCCCGGACCAAGCTGCCGATGGAGGGCCGCGGTCAGCTCGAGCGCACCCCGGACATCCCGGACTGGGATGCCTGGGAGCCGATAGCTCCCAGCCCGGTCGCGCTGAAAAAGGGGCTCGAACCGCCGCGAGAGATGACCCAACGAGACATTGCCGATGTCGTAGCGTCATTTGCGGCAGCCGCGCGGAGGTCACGCGAAGCGGGATATGAGATTCTTGAGGTCCACGCCGCCCACGGATACCTGCTGCATCAATTTTTATCCCCGATGACGAACCGCCGCACTGACAGCTACGGGGGTGACTGCACCAACCGGGCTCGGCTCCTGTATGAAGTGGTCGAAGCCGTCCGGGCCGAATGGCCACCACATCTCCCGTTGTTCGTGCGCATGTCGTGTGTCGACGGAGCTGGCTGGGAAGTTGATGACACCGTTGCGGTGAGTCGTGAGCTCAAGCGGCTCGGCGTGGATGGGATCGATTGCTCGTCGGGAGGGCTCGTAGGATCTCCGCTTTCCGCGGGCAAAGCCCCCACATATGGCTACCAAGTGCCGTACTCAGCCCAAGTTCGAGCCGAAGCGGACATCACGACCATGGCAGTAGGACTGATCGTGCACGCCGAGCAGGCTGAACAGATCATCACCGACGGGCACGCCGACCTAGTCGCCTTAGGGCGGGAAGCTCTCCACAACCCGAACTGGCCGTTTGACGCTGCGCTGAAACTTGGGATTGAGGATCCATATCAATTCCTGGCGGACACAACCGGCTTCTGGCTACGGAAACGAGCACAAGCGGTCCCAGAATTAGAACCTTCAACCTTTACCATCTGACACCATCCAAAAGGTCAGCAAAGACTCAAACTCATGGTGGCGCGAAGCCCCAGGTATATGTAAGCTATGTCACATTGCGTATTTATCTGCGCATATAGAGCCCCGGACGCGGCACATTGGCGTCAATCCTGTGAATAGGTAAAGCAAATGCGCCCTCACTCCCCGGGGTTCTGTTTCACTCTCAACCAGATAGAGGAAACCGAATGATAAGCAAGAGTCCTAAACTATCCCGCCGTCGGAAAACCTATGGTGCAGTGAGCCTGCTGGCAATCGCCGGGCTGGCATTATCTTCATGTGCAGGTGACACAGGAGAAGCGGATGCAGACGAAGCCAGCGCCGAAACGGAAGGCTTCGAATACGGCGCTTCGCAAGAAGAGGTCAATGAGGCCATCGCAGATCTCGAACCTGTCACACTGACCTTTCAAAACGCCGCTCCCTCTGAAAACGCACCAGCTGCTCAGCCGGTACTGAAATTTATGGAGGCCGTCGAGGAACGCTCCAACGGCCAGATCACGATCGAGCCAATTTGGTCGATGTCGGTTGCGAACTACCCAGAAGTTGTGGACGCGCTCCAGGATGGTCGCATCGATATGTCGTACCACCTCGTTGGCTACGAACCTCAACGCTTCCCCGAGGCAACCGATATCGGTTCCGCACTGGCAAGCACCGCGTACTCGCCGATGGTCGGTGAGATGACAGCCTATGCCGTAGGAGCCGAGCTCGGATGGCAGAATCAGGGTCTGCTGGATAGCTACGAAGCAGAAGGACTGACTCCATTCGTGCCATTTGTCGCTAACGGGGCGTATTCGCTCAGTTGCAACTCTGAACTCAGCACCGCAGACGACATGGAGGGCGCGCAGATCCGTGCGGGCTCGCTCGCCCAAGCGAAGGCAGTAGAGCACTTCAACGCAACGCCCACCAGCATCGAATTTGCTGAAGCGTTCGAAGCGTTACAGCGCGGCACCATTGACTGCGATCTCTCCCCGATGGGAGCAAAAGAGATCTCCGGAGTCTACGAAGCAGCACCGCACCTGGGCTACACCACCCAAGCCAGTTGGCCGAGATTCCCGGCCGCATACCTAGCGGGCTCAACCTTCCAGGAACTGCCGTTAGCGTACCAGCAGATTATCTTCGACTCGCAGCAGCTCGGGCTTGGTAATGACGTAGGAAACTACATCAATTCCAACGCGCTATTTATTGACGATACTCGGTCTATTGACGGTACGATCAATGAATTCGACCAGGCGATGCAAGATGAGCTGGCCAATTTCATTACCGTGCTCCAAGACGAAGCGATCGAGGCCGGCACCATCGACGCTGACACTGTTTCCCAGATTGAAGAGCTGGACGAGAAGTGGTCTTCGGCCATCTCCGAAATGGGATACGAAGACGAAGGCGAAATGGACGACCTCAACGAATGGTACGACCCAGAAACGAACTACGACGAGTTCTCTTGGGCCGTGTACGAAGAATCCGGCGCTCTGGAACACAGGCCTGGAGCCAATAACGGAAACTAAACACTGATCACTGAGCTGAAGTCCCCGACCATATCCGCGACGGTATGGTCGGGGCTTTAGTGCGGGGTACGAAAAGGGCGATATCGAGCTCTTCGATGCTATTAGTCAGCACTACTTCGAAGAAATTATGCTTCCGCATCGCCCCAACTAACACTTGCCTCTCATGGGAAGCTGACGTTGTGTTTTACAGCTCCCGTTCGGGAGACCACTCATCCACCACCAAGGGTTTCTGCTGTAACCTGTATCAGGACAGTAGCACCTGACCGCAGAGAGGCGCCCATGAAGTTTCCACGTATGCTTCCCGATCAGTTGCCCCTGTCCCCCATTACACAAGCTGCACTCAGGTGCTTTGCCGTCAATGGGTACCATGGAACCACGATTCGCCAAATTGCTGCTGAGGCCGGGCTATCCGTGCCCGGGGTCTACCACCACTTCGATTCCAAACATGCCCTGCTGGTGGATCTCTGCAACGTCGCAATGACCCAACTGCTCGATGCCTCACATCGTGCGCTCGCTGCGGCCGGAGACGACGTGCTTGATCGGTTCGACGCGCTCGTGGAGTGCTTGGTCCAGTTTCACACTGACTTCGCCGACGTCGCCTTCGTATCCTTCAGCGAGATTCGGGCGCTGCAAGGCCAAGCGCGGGAAGATCACCTGGAACAGCGACGCCAAGAACAACAATTAGTCACCGACGTGGTCGAAGAAGGGGTCGCCCAAGGTATCTTTGCCACCGACGACCCTCGGCACGTGGCTCGAGCCATCACGAGCATCTGTTTAGGGATGTCGCAGTGGTATCGGCCAGACGGGGGGCTTTCAGTGGATGAGCTTGCCGGCACTCACGTGCAGATCTGTCGAGATACGGCCCGTTTTGTGGGTCAGGAAACCACCGCCTAACCCCCGCAGCGCACCAAGGCGTTATCAGTTGTTTGTAGCCAAATCGCGTAGCGCACGCTTATTGATCTTCCCGACTGCGGTCTGGGGCATAGTCGCCGGGAAGATAATCTCCTTGGGCGTCTGAACGGATCCCTTGAGCTCTTTAACATGAGCCACGAGTTCTTCGGGGTCGGCTTCGTGACCGCTTTTAAGAATCACGGCAGCGGTCACTTGTTCGCCCCACTTTTCGTCCGGAATGCCAAACACCGCCGCTTGGGCTACCGCTGGATGAGTAGTGAGGGCATCTTCGACTTCTCGGGGGAACACGTTGAAACCACCCGAGATAATCATGTCTTTCTTCCGGTCGACGATATACAGATATCCCTGCTCGTCCATTTTGGCGATATCACCGGTATGGATCCAACCGTCGACGACCGTCTCAGCGGTGAGATCTTCTCGCTGCCAGTAACCTTGCATCGCACCCCGACCACGCACGCACAATTCACCCGGCTCACCGATTTCGGCTTCCTCGCCGGTAGGGGCAATAATCCGTACGTCGACGGATTCGACCGGCTTGCCACACGACAGCAGCAAATCTTGGTTCTGGTGGTCAGCTTTGGAAAGGATTGAGACCGGATAACATTCGGTCTGACCGTAGAGCTGTCCGAAAACCGGCCCAATCCGCTCCATACCTTCGCGGAGGCGACTTTCCGACATCGGCGAAGCACCATAGAGCACGTATTCCAAACTGGAGATATCTCGGGTGTCGAGATCCGGATGATCCAATAGCGCATAGATCATCGTCGGCACAAACAGGGTAAAGTTGATCTTCTCGCGTTCAATCGTCTCCAGCACCTTGGCCGGATCGAAACCGTTCATCAGATGCACTGTGCCGCCCTTAATGAGGGTTGGCAGCACATTGGTCCCAGCGACGTGACTCATT
>Ga0079225_10000225_pt1 | contig 30120 bp, 32 predicted proteins | sample Poulit2012_FD_76344 | JGI IMG/M metagenome (GOLD analysis project Ga0079225, IMG submission 76344) | Agricultural soil microbial communities from Georgia to study Nitrogen management - Poultry litter 2012 | ecosystem: Environmental > Terrestrial > Soil > Agricultural land | place: USA: Georgia... | reverse complement strand
GCAGTTATTATTATGGATTTACTAAATACAGAGAACTTGGTTGAATTACACGAAAAGTTAAACGAGTTTGCGACCTACCACAAAAATAAAGGTGGTCAGGAAGCGCATAAACTGATTAAAAACGAATTGGTTGACAAAGTAAAGTCGCAACCTCGTGATGGCAGTAAAGAGGGTTTATTGAGAGATGAAGGATACGATAGAGCGATTAAACAAGTTCTTCAATTACTTCATAAAACGTTCGTGCCTTAATTGCGCATAACGTATCGGGTATAACCGTCAGGTGGGGATTGAAAGCTCCGAACCTTCACATTGACGTTAAACTAAATTAGGAGCAATGACCTTGCAAGCTGGTACGCTGCCCCACTTGCGGTTATACATTGTTGGCAGCAGTTTTTAATCAGATTATGGATAATAAAATTAAAACATTACGAACTTTTTTTAGAGTTTCAAACGCTGCATTTGAATTTCAAAACTCTATTCAATTGGCTTTTTCAGGTCATATTGTGCCAACTAAAATGCAACAACTTCATAAAATGGCACTTGTTGAAATTGAAAAAGAAACCCCTGACTTGTCATTAATTGACAATTTATTAGCTGAAATGGAAAATACAGCCGAACAAATGAATTCAAAACCGAAATTTCCAAAAGGTGGCGTTTAAATTGCTGCCAACTTAGACATTGACGCACATATATACAACTCAAAAAATAATAACCACTACAACGGCACCGTAACTCAAATGCAGGTTCAAATCCTGCCCCTGTTTTTTTTAAAACCTTCGAATTCGAGGGAATTGGAAATTGAATTATGAAAACTGAAAAACCTTGCTGTGATGTACTGGAAAAAATCGACATACATTGGATGAAGTTCGATGATGGCGATAAATGTGCTCCATACGTAATAGGCAAAAACGATCAAACTATGTATAGGGTAAATCATTGTCCATCGTGTGGGAAATATATCAGGGATATTGTATTGAAACAAAGGAATCGAAGATGATTGAAAAAATTAAAATAACTGGAGCGATATTAGAAGATGATTACGACGTATCAATCATGATTGGAAAAACCTTTGATCGCATTGATAGAATTGAAAAAGAAAACTGGTTTGATTATAATGATGGATTGTTGTTCACCACAACCGAAGGAGAGAAATATCTAATGATTCACGATCAGGATTGCTGCGAATCAGTTTACATTGAAGACATAGAAGGAGATTTAACGGATTTGATTGGATCTCCAATCCTAAAAGCAGAAGAAGTTAAGAACGACCAGGTTCGAGATGAATATGGAGGAACTCACACATGGACGTTTTATAAATTTGCAACCGTTAAAGGGTATGTGACTATCCGGTGGCATGGAGAGAGCAATGGGTACTATTCGGAAGAGGTTGGGTTTTATAAAATATGATTTATAAATAGAAATAATATGAAAACTTTTATAGTTCAAGGAGAGGAAAACGACATGATCGTTCGAGCAGAAAATAAAACGGATGCCGAAGATCAATTTAGAGATCAGTATCCTGATGAAAAGGTTTTGTTCATTGAAGAAGTAGAGCAATGACAGAAAAACAAAAACAAGAATTGATCGAAATGGGGTTTTCTAACTGGAACAACTACCTGCATTACGAGGTCGGAAATGATAATAATGATTACATTATTCTGGAAATTAATAAGTATGGGATCATCCGAATACACGATCATGATGTTGGACTCATCATCGGCAAATTCAAATCAGTGGAGCAAGTTCAGCGAAAGATGGAAGGGATGAAAATGCTGTTATCATGAGTAAAAAAAATATTATAAATTAGGAGTTAGCTTTTTCGTCGTAGCTCAAAGAGACACGTTAGAAAAACAGGTCATAGGGTAGCGGTGGAAACGTGCGGATCAATAGATTATTTTTTAGATGATTAAATAGGAATCAATGACAATAAAAGACTTAAAAGAGAAGATAGAGGACCTCCCGGATCACATGAGTGTATTTACTTTGAGTGAGGATGAGGAATTTGAGTTCAAGCCCGTGGATCGGACGGAGGTAACTACGGTACATTTCAAAGAGTTTCCAGATGGTAAATCCTTGGCTGAGGAAGAGGTATTTTTAATTAGATCGCTATAGTAATATGAGATCCAAGAATAGGGATATACTTTTCAGGGGCAAGGATATAAATACCGGCATATGGAGGTATGGTTATTACTTCTTCATCCCAAGAAGCGGTCAACATTTTATCAGGCACAGAGACCTGATGGATGATAGGGAAGTTGATCCAGATACCGTTGTTAGGTGGACCAGGATGAAGGATAAGAATGGGGTGAAGATTTTTGATGGTGAGATATTAGATGTCCCGAACGACTTAGAAAAGATCGGAAAAGTACATAAAGTTTACTTTAGTATTAAAGGTATTTGGATGACCAAATCCCTGGACCGTAAAAATCCAATCACTTCCGATCTGTTCACTCGACTACAAAGAGGTGCAACATCTATTGGAAACATATTTGATAATTCAGATAAGGTAAGAAAATGATGGAGATTAAATTTAGAGGTAAAAGAAAGGACGGTCTAGACAATAGATGGTATTACGGGTACATTAGTAAGGAGCCTAATGGAACTTACTGGATGGATTTTTACCCTAAAGGAGCAAGGAAAACTATTGAGGTTATACCGGAAACTGTTGCACAGTTTATAGGCCTTAAAGATGAATATGGTGAAGATATTTATGTTGGCGATTTAATAGAAGGAAAGACTTACGATAATATGCCAATAAACGGAGTTGTTAAATTTGAAGACGGGTCGTTTTTCATTCAAGGCGAAACCATTAGATGGTATCGGTGGTATGATTATACGGTAAAAAAGGTTGGTGACATATTTAATGACTTAGAAAAGGAGGTAAAACAAAGGTCCACTAAACCTGAAGAGCTTCGCAATTCTGTTTTACAAGATGACGTATCTTCTAAAACAGAGGAAATACACAAGCTTACCGCCAAGGCTGGTTACCCTACCCGGATACATATACAGATAGGGTTTGGGTTGAACAGGTGCTTTGTATATAAAGATTTTGATCTCCCTTTTGCGCCTGACCCGTACACGGTAATAGATTTGAACGGCACTCGAATACCGGATTTATCTATGGATTTTGTGGATTGTAAATACCATGTTAGATCTGCTATATTTAATATACACTACAGTTATAACGTGCGTATGGATCATTGTCCTGTCGTATTAATGGAAACTCTTAATCAGTATAAAGGGTGGATACACTATGGTGACTCCTTTGAGGCTATTACAGACGCTTTGATTTAAGCACAGTCTACCTCTTTAGAATAATATATTTTTAAATTTATTAAATTAGTAAATAATGGAATTGAACGTAGCAATTTATCTGATTATCACTTCGTTATACGTCTATAATAATGTATGCAGGTCGCTATAGGTGGGAAATTATTTTAAGTGAGTGCTGTATTAAATGCGGAGATCAACTTGAGGTGTACACTGACTGTTTATATGAGGAACAGTTTTATGACGGTGATGATGTTAGAGGGTGTTATAAGTGTGTATGGTCCCTACGAAGCTAGCGTTAATTGGCCTGAATACTAGTATATGAAAGTGTTCAAGATAAATACAGAGGAAGCATCTGATTGGGTGTATGCCCCGGATGAGGAATCCGCCATAAATTTTTATACTGGTATAATAGATGAAACTGGAGAGTTTAATATAACTGAGATTGACGGTGATAAGCTACACGAATTAAGGGTAATAAGTAATAATTACACTGGAGAATCCGTTACAGTAGCTAAATTTATTTCTAGACTTAGCGGTAACGATATAGATCTTATCGCTATTAATTCACACTAATGAATAAATACATAGTAAGGGGAGTAAACCATTTAATGATTATTACAGCAGATAATAAAGATAAAGCTGTAGCAGAGTTTTATAAGGTAAATAAAGAGAGGGTACTTATGGTAGTAGAACACGGAACTAAGTGCAAGGTACTAATAGCTGGAAAGATAACCGGAGAACCGGTTAAAGAGTGTTTTTATAAGTTTACGGATGCTAGATATGATATCCGATGGATGTTTACTGGTGTGCCTTGTGAGGTAATAAATCCATTATATTTGGATGGTATTAGCTTTGGTGTAAGCCATGACGAGGCTGTAGATATCAACTTGAGGGAGCTTAAAACATGTACTCATCTTTACATGCTTAAAGATTGGCAGAAATCTAAAGGAGCTAGATATATACACGCTCAAGCAGAGAGGGATAATATACAGATTATATATGAAGAATTTTGAGTTAGATTACGTGATACCAAATTGATTGTACCGATACATAGAGTTAACTATATTAAATTACATAATAATGGAACTAACAGAAAAAGACAAACAAAGATTAGCTGATATAGGGTTCAAACAACACAGTGAAATTGAGCATTGGTTTATAAATATAGAGTATGGTAATGCTGGTAGGTTTGCGCAGATTTCACTAGTGCCCGATGGCCGCATAGTGCTGCTTATAACCTCGTCAGTATCGGAAATAGGTTTATTCGAATCAGTTGATCAGGTAGAATCAAAATTAAACGGATTAAAACAACTATTAGCATGAGTATAGATTTAAAGGTAGTAGGATTATTAATGTTTGGGGTAACACTCGCCCAATACCTTGTATTTTCTTTCATTTTTATGGAGTTAAATCCAGAATATTGGGTATGGTTATTTATATCTATATTTATAGTACTAATACTAGGGTGGTACTTATATGTTATTGAAGTTAATACAAAATATGAGAGTAAAGATGATTAAAGTTAGGTTATTAAAGAGGTTGCTAAGTCACCCGAGGTATCTATTTATAATAGATCAACTGAAAGAGAAGGACATGAGTGTGCTAGAACTTACTATAGCATTCTATAGAGAAGCTGGTATAGAAGTTATGCACAGTACCGTGTCAAGTTACTTGAAGGTTTTTAGAGATTGTAATGTAGTTCGGACTATTAGGAAAGGAAAGAGGGTCTATTACTCTTTAGATGTAGGTAGACTAATTAAACTAGACATGGAGCTAGAGAATTTAATTAAATCAATAAATACACCATTAGATGAGCTTAAATAATTTAGCTAGAGAAATTTACAGTAATAACAAAGAAAAGGGTTTTTGGGATGAGGATAGGAATGTTGGGGAGCTTTTAATGCTTACAGTGTCTGAATTGGGTGAAGCATTAGAGGCTCATAGGCATGGTAGGCGTTCTCAGTACCATAGATTAGATGTCATGCACCCTGATAAGGATATGAAGGACACTGAATATAGAGAAGTATTTAAAGAGGATATTAAAGATACTTTTGAAGATGAGCTAGCTGATACTATAATCAGAGTCTTAGATATGTGTGGCGGCCTTAGTATCGATATAGATTTTCATATTGAGAAAAAGCTAGAGTTCAACAAAACTAGAGAGCGGCTACACGGTAAGAAATACTAATAAATTCATGTTTGCTAGTTTTTTGGTTCCTGGGTACACAATAAGTACCCAGGTTTTTTAGTTATATACCCAAATTTAACCACATAAAATTGATTATATGTTGAAATTGAATCTTTTTTCAGTGTTGGAGTCACTAGACTCTATAACAAAAAAAATTATAAAAAAAGCCGCCTCCAGATTAGGTGGCAAAATGTCGGCCTCACCTGAGAATTACGTAAAACTAAGAGTGGCAGCCCAGATTATGAACGAGCTTGCATCTAATATGGCAGATGAGTTAGATATAGGTGAAGGTATAGAGTACAAAGGTGTAAAGCTCTCTCTAAGGTCTAATCGATCTAAAGATTACGATGATAAGGAACTTGAAGATTTAACTGCTATTTTAAGCGAATTAAACGAGAAAAGAGGTGAGGTTGATGCTAAAATATCCGCAAGAAAGCTGTACCTTGACAAGGTAGGTAAAGTTCGGATAACTGAACATTCTAAATCAATTGTAATGAGAGTTCCATGAGGTACGCTTTAATTAACTTTATTGACGCTTTAGCTTATTATGAGGTACTTCCTGAAAATTTAGCCTTAGAATTACAGGAGTATGTTTATGATTTGGAGGGTACTCAATCCTCTATATTAGCTAGATGTGCTTTAAGTAGTGAGAGGTTACTAGAGCTAGACTACTGGGAGCCTTGGATGCTGCGCATACCTGTTGATATAACAGGTCTAATAGAGTCTGTAGCTTTATTGTCCCACACTAACTTATATCTGCCGTACAATAAAAATTTCCAATACCCTCCTATAAGTGATGTGTCATCATACTTAGCAGCTAAGGCTCTGCATTATGTAGAGGTAGAAAATAGTGAAAGTGGATTAGCTATTAATTACGATGTTATAGGTCGTAGATATTGTGAGAATATCTAATATTTATGTATCTTTGGATACATGGATTTAGATATATTCTATTCGGTTTTAAAGTCTGCAACTAGGTTCTCATCTAAGTTGCAGACTTTTGCTGTTTTAAGTAGTTTGTCAGACTTAAACGCACCTAATCTAGGTAAGGTTATCGAAGATTACGGTAAGCCTTACTTCTACTCTAGAAAATGGGAGAAATCTTCCTATAATACATCAGAGATCCAATTTGAGTATCCCGGCTTGTTTGTAATTGAGATAGGTAAGCGGTACGCTTTTGACCAACACCAGGAAACTAAAGTAGATGTTACATTAGATATTTGTGTAGTAGATCAGTGGAAAGATGGTTTGCTTATACCTGAAATTGAGCGGGATACTTCCTTACTACTGCAACAAGTTATACAGTATGTTAAGGTTGTAGAGGTTTTCGATATAGATGGTAAAACATATTACCTACATCCAGAGTACGTTAGGTATCTACAGGATAATAATAAAGTGGGGGTAGTCAAAAGTTTATTCTCAGAAACTAGCCACTACCAACACTCTGTTAGATCTATATTCTCATCCATTAAGGGTTACAGTATAGCTCTTGGTTCAGATATGTTATACGGCTCATCTATACAAATTAGTCTATCTGAATACACCCCATGTGTATATGATCATAACTGGTATGTCCCAGAAGGTATATTAAAAGATTTATACCATGATTGTAGATAAAGCTAGGTTACACGCTGCGGCCGCTATGAAGGCAATAGAACCCACTAATAGGATTTATAATGTGGTCAGTGAACTAATGTCTCAGATTAGGGCCAATGTAATAAAGGAATTAGAAGATCAGGGTCATGTACTGAGTGGGAGTTTGATAAATTCAATAGAAACTAAAACAGGAATCTACTCAAATAAGATTAGAGGGGTTTTATCTATGAATATGTACGGTATGGCTCAGGAGACTGGAATACCTGCAAGTAATATACCATTTAATGAACCTTCCAACAGAGGAGGTACTTCAGATTACATAGAAGCTTTAATAGGTTTCTTTGTTGAACGGGATGCTGATGATCCTGTAAGTGCTGCCTTTGCAACTGCTAGTGTTCACCGTAAAGAAGGCATGCCTACTAAAGCTAGTAGCCGTTTCAGCTCTAGTGGTAGGCGTACAGGTTTTGTTTCACATACAGTGTTTGAAGAGGGAGATTCTATTGATTCTATATTAAATAGTATATTTGATGCTACTGTTACTGCTTATTTTAATGAGATAGATTATGGCAAGGAGAGTTGAAACATTAACCATAGAAGTTGAAGGAGCTAATAATCTTAGATCCCTAGAGGAGGATCTCATCAATGTGCGTAACCGTATAAGAGAGACTCGAAGAGAGATCAATAAGATGAAGGAGGAAGGTAGGGATACTAGAAACCTGGAACGTACAGCAACTACTTTATCGCAGCAACAACAAGATATACAACAAGAATTGACACGTACCCGGCGTGAGGTTAGGCAAAATATAGACTCATGGAAGGAGTTTGAAAGGAATCTACCTAAAGATAGTTTGATAGCTATGAAGCGGGAATTAGCTGAGAATGTCAGGGCATTAGGTGCTATGTCAAGAGCAGAGAGAGAATCCGCCCGGGGTAAAGAACTGATTAATAAAATAAAAGAAACTAGAGATGAATTAAAGAAGGTCGAAGCATCCTACGGTCAATTTGGTAGGAACGTAGGTAATTATGCTTCAGCATTTGCAGGTATAGGTACTCAAATATTAAGAGGTTTTGGTATTGTTGGTGGAGTTAATTTAGTGGTTAGAGGGTTAAGAGATGCTACTTCAACTGTTATGGAGTATTCACAGGCTAACGCTAACTTGAGAGCTATACTTAGGCAGACTAGTGAAGAAACTGCTTTACTTAGAGAGCAACAACAAGAATTAGGTGCATCTACTGCCTTTACCGCTACGCAGGTGACTGAAATGCAGACTGAGTTAGCTAAATTAGGTTTTCTACAGCATGAGATTCTAAGCGCTACAGAAGGTATTATAAACTTCGCAATCGCTACTGAAACAGATATACCTAGAGCTGCTAATGTAGCTGGATCAGCCTTGAGATCATTCGGTTTAGAGGCTACCGAGATAGATAGAGTGGTTAGTGTTTTAGGAGTTTCTACTACAATGACCTCACTCGATTTCTCTAAACTAGAAGCTGGACTACCTATTGTATCTGGGGTAGCCGCTGAGTTTGGAGCCTCTATTGAAGAGGTTACGGCTCAATTAGGGGTATTGTCTGATCGGGGGATAACAGCCGCTACTGCTGCTACAGCGTTAAGGAACGTATATTTAAAGTCTTCTAGGGCGGGTATGACGTTTTCTCAATCTTTAGATAAGATAGCTAACGCAGCTGACCCTGTTAATGAAGCTTTCGAGTTATTTGATGTCAGGGGAGCTCTACAAGCTACTATTCTAGCTTTAAATAGAGAAGAGGCTGATGAGTTAACTGAATCTCTTAGAGGGTTAGGTGACGAACTTCAGGTAATGGCTGATGAACGTATGGCTACTTTGAGGGGGAGGTTAATATTGCTAGACTCAGCGTGGCAAGGATTTATATTATCCTTATCTGATGGTACTGGTATATTCTCAAGAGAGGTAAGAGGTTTAGTGGATCAGCTTACCCATGTATTAAATACACTCACTAGAATAAATAAAGTAGCTAGCTTTGGTGAGTTCTTTGAGTTTGTGTCTGGAAGAACTCGCTTTAGAGAAAAGTTTGCAGAGTATAATAGAAAACGCCGTAGAGAAGCAGGCCTTACAATTAAGGATAGCCCTTTTACTAGTGTTATTTTTGGGGATCCAACCACCGGGGTTAGACCATGGGACGTAAATGAGATATCTTCAGAAGAGAAGAGACTACTTAGGGTTTTGGATATCGAAGAGAGGATATTAGAATTAGCTAGAAAGAAAGCTGAAGAGGAGGCTAAATCTAGTAAACAGAAAGAAATATTCCAAGAGAACACCATTAAGTGGTTAGAGCAGGAGATTAAACTTAGAGAAGATTTGATTGTACGAACTACAGATGAGTCCGAAATTAATAGGTTGACCCATGAAGTCATGGAGTTGACGTTCAAGTTAGAAGAGGCTAGGGAGAGTGTAAAGAAATTGAAGGATGATATACGTGAAGAGCGTGAGAGGGAGATTTCAAGAGCTTTATGGATGGATCTAGGCGAAGCCGCTACTATCACACCGGGAGGTTTAATAGCACCTGCCATGAGGTCTAAAGCGGTTAAGAAACAAGAAGAAGAGAATAAGAAGCGTATAGATAAGCATCTGAAACACATAATGAAGGTTAACAACCGGATTATTAAGTTACGTAGTGATGCTAGAAAAAGGGAGTTGAGAGAGGAGGAAAGGCAGCGTATCCGATTTGAGAGAGAACTCTTCAGAGAGATAGGTAACCTCACTCACCAGACAGGGGATTTGCTAATAGGGTTAGTGAGTCAACGTCATGAGTTAGAATTGGACTGGGCTTTATCTAATATAGATAGAGAGTATGATGCTAGGATGAAAGCAGCTAGAGGTATTGCAGAAGCAGAGATGTCTTTAGCTGAAGAGGTGGAAGAAAGAAAAGAAGAAGTCCGTAAGAGAGCTTTTGAAAGAGAGAAAAGGTTAGCTATTGCAACAGCTATAATAAATTCTGCGTCAGCTGTAATATCAGCTTGGAAAGATGGTTTCTTAGCGCCTGTAAGGATAGCTGGGATAGTAGCAAGTACTGCTTTAGAGATAGCAAAAATACAGAGTACATCCTACGAAAAGGGAGGATTTACATCTAGCGAAGGGGTGCCTGACCCTAAAGTACCTGGTAGGAAGATAGTGGGAGTAGTTCACGATCATGAGTATGTCATACCTAAGCATATCATAGAAGAGGTGCCTGAAGTGGTATATGCTCTGGAGCAGAGGAGATTAAGAGGGTTTGCGGATGGAGGATTTACTTCCCCAATATCTTACGATGTATTGAGTAGAGGGGCCACGCCTTCGCCATCAGTTAACCTTAATGCTGTTTACGAAGCTGTATATAGAGGTACTTTAGCCGGCTCCACAGAAGGTTCGGTGCAGGGTTTGAAAGAAGGAGAAAAATACCGATCTTTACAGCAAATGAGAAAACAAGCTGCGGATAAAAACATAACTAATTAATTATGGCTGTTAATGTATTAGAATCACCTAGTGGTGACAACTATATAAATGATTGCGGTATATGGGTTTTGTCCATTACAGGCCAAGTTAACGAGTCTATTGATGAGCGTGGGTTGTATAGGTTAGTAAGCGATGATGGGGTAGTTACTGAGTGGGTTAGTCTACCCCCTGTAGGTACTATTTCAGTTAATTTTAGTAAAGAAATATCTGGAGTATTAGAAACCCCGGTGCCTAACTTCTCAGCCTTATTAGATGCCTCTGATATTCGTAAGGATTTCTGGTTAGAGTACGGATATATAGTGTTTGATAAAGAAAATAGAACTAAAACAGAGAACTTAGGAAGTGTATCAGGAAAAGCCTCATTTATAAATGGTTACAAGAACCCCGGTAATAGTACTAGATATACATCTAGGCCTAGTTATATGCTAGTGCCTCGTAACCATATTGATTATATCTACTCAGAAGAATCTACCATAAACTTACGTATAAGAACTAGTACTGGATTGAAGGTTGAATTTCCCATGAATGGTGTAGGGGATGTTACTGCTTACGGTATCGGCCCCGGAAATAACCCTGTTCTTGGCATGTTCAGTAGTAGGTTAGTAACCTATGATGTAGTCGTGGGTAGTAAGACATACAAATTTAAAATAGATAACTGCGATATTAGAGCATTTAATGATGATAAGTTTACCACATCTAAAGATAGAGTGTCAGCGGTGATGTTTTTAGAACCTTCAGGAGGTTATAGCTGTATGCCTGTACGTCATTTGACCAGTGTACATAACCAGATGAATTACCAGGAAATATGCATCTACGATGGGTGTAAAACACAGAATGTATCTATCTTTGGTAAAGAGACTAGGGCTTACTACTCTTTTGAAACTAGATCACCTAGAACCCAGCAATTTGGGTTGTGGACACAACATTTTGCAGCATCTACTAAATATTTTGTATTATTGAGGGATGAAAGTGGTGACCCTTCATGGGTACCTTTTATTGTAGATTCGGTAGAGGAAGGATATTCTCATGATGAGCTTCTATTTAGTTTTACAGGGTATATAAAAATAAATTCATAGTTAATGAAATGTGGTTGCGATAGGATTATTGTACTAGACTCAGATGTATCATTCGCATCTAGTGACGGCCTTACTTATTTAGACTTGTATCCTGAGTCTACTTTTGATCAGGTGGACTCAATTGTAGAGTTAGATGCTAATGATCAGATTAAGACTGAAGCTATTATAGGGGGTTCAGTTCCTGCTACCGATAAGAATAAAGCGATTCTATCCTTACGTGTAAACCCTAAAGAACAGCAAGCACCATCATTAAAAGTAGTGGCAATGAATGGGCATAAGACACTGAATGTAAACTCTTTAAGAGTTGTCCACTACGATGAGGAATCTTTTGAAATAGAGATAACTAGAGACGAGACACACTGGGCTGTATGTGCTTCAGAACTTAGGTTACATACTTTAGAACTTGAAGATTATGAATTAACTGCTGAGTTCGTAGCTGAAACTTGGGATAATTACTCGTATGAAGAGGGTGATATAGGTGTATATTACCCTTTAGCTTACTATGGAGCGATAATTAGGGAAACTGAGTGGATTGTAGAAGATCTACGGCCAGCTCACTCTTTGCCTTTCTTACTTAAAGAGGGATTTGCTCAATGTGGTTGGGAATTTTCTTCTCCTATATTCGAAACAGATATAGGTAAGAGGTTATGGGTGTACGTTTTAGGTGAAGATTATGGTCAAGATAATCTAGATGCATGGAAAGCTGTAGCCACTGGTGTACCAGGTAAAAACACCGTTACTGGTGCCTTAAAAAAAGAAGGTGATGATGTCTATAGATCTATGTTTGTAGGTATAGCAGAATATAACTTCACCTTAGATATACGTGATGAATACTTTAGTGCTGGTATAGGTAACCAACCGGCTTGGTTCGATTTACGTATATACAGACAAGTTAGAGAAGAGGATGGAAGCACTAAAAACATACTTATAGAAAAGATAGGTATGGATTACCCTAATAAAGACAACTCAGAAGAGCATAGTGGTGAATTTATTAGAGTTATAACTTGGAACTCTACACTTACCACTGTACCAGGTGATGAGATAATTATACAAGTTACCTATATGACTGCTGAAGAAGTGGACAGCAGGTCTTTTACCTACCTTATAGAGGATGGGTCCTCTGAACCTATTATAAATAATGACCATATTGCTGATCATAAATATACTTTAGAGGTCACCCCTATACGTAAGATCCCTGTAAAAGGTGATACCCTTAATGTTGCTGACATTATAGATAAGAACCTTACTCTTATGGACTTATTAAAGGGTACTTCGCACTTATTTGGTAGAGCTAAGCTGTATGTAAATAACACGAATAAAGAGATAAGATTATACCCACCATTTACAGCTAAGTGGGAGGATGAGGTCATTGAAGGATTCTTTCAGTATGATGAGACATTTGTATTAGATGACGGTATTATAAAGGATTCTTTAGAAGTTACTGGTACAGAGATAACTACTACTAGAAACCATACTATAGGGTACCAAAAATGGAGTAACCCGTACCTAAAGAATCAAGATAGGCATGTCGATTTTGATAACCCTAAGTTCGAGTCCGGCAATACTGATTGGTTTAACCCTGTATTTTATGAAGTTCCAAGCAGAAAACTGGTAAGAGATACTAATGTACGCCCTCCGATGCTACCTGAAGTAGCTAATAACGGCATCGAAATGATGTACATGGTAGATAATGAGAATGATGAATGGACGTACAATATCGGTGTAGTGCCCTTCATAGCTTACGGTAACTACTATATATATGGTGAGCAGGTAGATGATGAGTTTAAATACTCTTTCTTCAGATTTGAAGGTAAATGGTACGATACCCCGGTATCTGGGCAGAAACCTAACTTTGTTACTTTAGAGAATAACGAGCCTGTAGAATTTACACCTTGGTTGATTTATGGGGAAGAGCCTTTAAAAGATTTGTTTTCTATATTTTGGAGGGACCTATTCTATAAAGAGTCACTAGTAAACACATTTAGTGTAAATGTAGTATTCAATTCAAGGCAGTTAAATAAGCTAGATTACAGAAAACTATATTTTATAGAGTATGCTGAAGGTTTTGCAGCGTGGTTGAGTAAGAGAGAATTTAATTATTGCACCCCTGAAGGGACTAAACTATCTTTTATAGGTGATGTAACTATCGAACCTGAAAGCATAGATGAAGATACTATACCCCCGGTTGTAGATCCGTGTACTAAGGTCAATGCGCCTGAGATAGAATGGCAAATTGATGAAGATTGTATATTATCTTATGATCAAGTAGGCACTATAGAAAGTAATATATTGAATGAAGAATGGTTGGTTCGTTATCAAGGTGAATCAGCATTTGAGCCTGCCCCTCCCTCTCCTTTTAACCCTGATAAAAACCTATATTTAAGGTATATAGCACATACAGACGATGAAGATTGCTCTATACCTCCGGTTACAGTGTTTATTAACGTGTGTTCAGTAAATGTTTTAGAGGCTGAAGTAACGTATAACGAAAACACAGATTGTTATAGGGTGGACACGGTGCTGGAGGGTTGTAACACTTATTCGGATATAGTTTTTGAATTAGAGATAGGCGATAATAGGGAACCATTAACTGTATCTAACCCTTCAGATCCCGTAGAGGAATGGTATGTTGAAGTATGTGAACCTGAAGATGACTTTTGCGTGTATATCACCCCGGAGTTAGAGGAGGGTTGTGGTATAGATCCTACTTCTGTTTGCGTTAATCTATGCCCTAAAAAAGAAGATATAGAATGCGTATTTAATGAGCGTGAGGGCGGGTTTAATTTTGAACCTAAATTCAACATACACAAACCTATAAAGAAAACTACTCTTGAGTATGACTTTGATTCAGAATTTAAGGCACCTACAGAAATAGATCAATCTGATTTACTAGAAATGGTGGGTAAGATTTACTTTAGGGTTACCCTAGAGTTTAATGATTGCCCTGATCTAGTGGTTACCTGTAGCTACGAAAGGAGTTCACAAGATTGCGGTTTAAATACACCAGATTTTGATTGTGAGATTCTTCACGATGGGAGGCTGAATATCATTAGAACCGGCACATTGGTTACAGATGCGGCCGTAGATTTGATAAGGTATAGAGGAATTGAGCAGAGAGAATGGCAGACATGGGATGGAGTACCTTTATCTGCTTGCCCTGTTTACATACAGAGGGTTGTAATTTACTGTAATGATTGCCCTAATAGTTGTACAGAGATAAGGTTATGTGAGTGTGACATTTCTCCACCTCCTACAGCGGCAGAGTGTGATTCTTTTGATGTTAAATTATTGAGATTCAGTACTTTACTGTATGCGTTACCAACAGATTTTAGGAATGATATTAATTACATATTCCTAAAGGATGAAGTAGTGGTCCAGAACTCTTCTAGTAATATTTATAATGGTGCTATAGAACCTGGGAGTAACTACATAGTAAGGGCTTTAGTAGGGGCGTGCGAGGCTCAGGATACATTCTTTATAGAGAGTGATTGTATAGTACCCGAAATAGTTTACGATGATTATACTGAATACAACGGTGAGTACACTATAACTTTCGAAACTGATAGTGAAGGTACTATTGCTGTTACGCATGAATTTGAAGTTGATGCAACTAATACCCAAACAGTACACAAAACACCTACTATATCTAATGGTGTAGTAACTTTAAACACAACTTTAAGGCCTGGAAAAAATACAATAAAAGCGACTATAGAGAATGAGTGTGGTGCAGATGATGCTGAAGTTACTATAGATGTGCCTTGTCCTGAGGTGAATCCAGGCTTACCTAAATTATACACAATTTGTGAAGGGTGCTATGGTAATGTAAACCTCCTAGATTTAGTTGAAGGTAACCCTGATTCTAATGGGGTGTGGGTGGATGTTGATGCTACTGGTGTACTTTATGGGGGTACTGCTGACTTTAGTCAGCTTCCTGTAGGTACTTATGAGTTTATGTACGTAGTAGGTGAAGGTTTGTGTGCATTGACTACTACTATTACTATAGTAGTTATTCCAGAGCTATCAGCAGGTATAAATACCTTTAGACAGGTATGCCATGATTCTGGAACTATTAATTTACTAGATTTACTTTCAGGTAACCCTGATGAAGGGGGTACATGGTTTACGGAAGATGATATACCTGATCTAGACTTAGATGAAGGTACCTTTACACCCTCTATAGACGAAGCTGAAGAGGTTTATACTATCGCTTACTCACATACCCCTAAGGTAGATAAGCTACCTGAACATAGTGAATGTGCTTGTGATTCTTTTTCAGTATTAACTATAGAGATAGAGGATTGTACCCCTCCTCCTCCTTGTCCAGATGATTCAGATTTAGGTATTACAATATCAGAAGTGACTAACAATGATCCTGAAGATGATCAATGGGATGAGATGTTAACCGTTTCTAAGACCGGAGACTATGAAAATTCTGAGATTATAGAATCAGATGAAATTTACTTTTCTTATGATGATGGAGATACTTGGATACTAGGGGATGAGGTGAAGGACGATGACTACTACGAACAGCTAAGGTTTGGGTTTTCCTATGGCCCTACCAGCTCCTTCGATCCCTCCCCCCCTCACTATCAGTGGAATAACATTAGATTGACTTCTGGAGATGATATCGATATGGTTAGGTTAACCTCTGGGGAGGGTACGTTTAACGAGTTACATACAGATTTTACTTCGGGTAACAATGTGCGTGCGCAAGGATCTTCGTTCGATATTAATAGGCAACGTTCATTTCATCTGCAAGTTAGACACACTTTAAATTCCGGATGGATAATACAAGGGCATTACTATCTATTTAGTAGAGTCAAGGTAGATGCTAATGGAATTGGGGGCCCCGGTCCTTTGGTAGATACACATGTAAGGAATAAAGTGTCAGGGAAACGGAAAATATTGTTTGAAAGGAGGATTACTTACAATATTGATTGTGACCCCACTATTATAGAAGGGTCTTTTGATCCTCAAGTTCCAGATTGTCCAACATTACCCGCCAATGTGGGTATGAACATTACAGACCCTCAGGGGGGTTTTGAGGGGCATGTAACTTGTAGGGGGACAGTCCCGGGACAGACTGCCAGCATGATTTGGCAAATAGAGTACGATGTACCTGCTGATGCTATAAATACACGAAAGTGGTCTTGTGGTAATCCTGGTCCTTTTGATGGCTTAATATCCCTAAACCACGAATATTGGATGGTAAGGATTATAGAGATGGGAGATTATTGTCCGCCATTCTTCATAGAAAGGAATTATCAGGCTCCTACAGCTTGTAATGTCACTGGGCATATTATCTGTAGGAAAGACGAAGAAGCTAGAGTAGCTTGGGCATTTAGGGTGAATAATCCAACGGTAATTAGCTACGATACTTTGCAATACAGGATAAATACTGGGCCTTGGTTATCTTATAGCAACAATCAAAATATTTATGTTGGAGACGAAGCCGCAACAGTGTATTTCCGCAGAATATCTAATTATAATAATGGTTGCCCTCAAACCACTGAAACTTGTAATGTATCTTTCCCTGGAGTACCTCAGCCTCGGCTAAGTATTTCATGTAGCCCCGATAATAAAAGAATAAATATTAATGCTAGTAATCTACCTCCTGGGGGTAGTTATAGGATATACAGAAACGGGGTCTTATTTAGAACCCAGTCAGTAGCTGTACCCGTTAATATCGATCAGCCGGGTAATTACTATGTAGTGTATGACTATACATACACTTCTAATACTATACAGTGTGGTATAGCTCCTTGCGTTCCCCCAACTTTAAATTTGCAGAACTGTACTGAGCAGGATGGTAATATAAGGGTCAATTTCACATCCACTAACCTGACAGGCACATCTACACTAGTTGCTAATATAACCCCTAGTGCTCCTTACGATATTAACTTCAATAGTAGCACAGGTAGTGGTTACATACTGGTAGGAGCTCACCCAGGTCAAACAACGGATATCGAAGTCACTGTAGATAATGGGTGCGATACTGCTACAGACTCTATTACATGTTCTATGGATTGCATCTCGTTAATTATAGAGAATATGCAATGCGATTACCATGAAGGTCATGTAACTTACGATATTAGAACAAGCCCAGCTAGTTCTATAGCTCCTAGCTCTAATGGTGGTTATTTATCTAACCCTTCTCATGGTGTATATAGATTTAGGTACCCTTCTACATCAGGCACTCTGACAGCTAACCACCCTACTGCTTGTGAAACTTTTAGTAGATCTATTTCTTGTGATTGTGTAGAACCTAATGTAGATATCACAGTAACGTGCGATGAAGAGACCTTGTATATAAGGACTGTAGCTACTAACATGAGTAGTCTTACAGATGAATTTTACTATTTTTTTATAGATGGTATCGGTTACGCTATAGAGCATAATAATAATCCTGACTTTATATCAGACATTGATATATCAGGGACATCACATAACTATACATTTGAGTATTATGGATGCGGTCAAAAATACACTCAAAATGGATCGATTAATTGTAGTTGCGCTGATCCTTCTATTGTTTTAAGTGCTAATTGTTCAGGAACTACAGTATCTTATAGTTTTGATGTAGATAATGAAGATAATGTACAAGGTAATTACACTATAAAAAATAACAATCAGACTGTTGGTACAGTAAGTAAAACAGGTGCTGGAACTTACTCAGGAACGTTTACGGTTAGTGCTGGATCTAATAATTCGGTATCTATAGAAGCTGGTAACCGATGCGGTGGAACTGTAAAGTCTAACACATCTTCTGCTAATTGCTCTTGTCCACCGTCAAGTTTAAGTATAAGTAACCTTAGTTGTAACCCTAATAATCAAGAGATTACATTCAATATAAACTCTAGCAATGTTACTAATAAAGTACTTAAAGTTAATGGGAATACAGTAAATATTACCTCCAATCCTCAAACAGTTCAAGGAACTACAGGAAATAATACTATTGAAGTGACTGCGGTAGATTCTTGTAGTAATAATAATTTGAGCGATACTAGAAATGTGAATTGCCAATGTCAAGAGCCTTCTATAGATTTAACGGCTAGTTGTAATACTTCAGGGGTTATTTCGTATAATTTTGATGTGACTAACCCTAGTCAAGCACAAGGTAATTTCGATTTATTAATAAATGGTACGGTAAGAGATACTATAAATAACACTAGTGCATCTAATTACTCTGGGACATATAATGCTAGCCCTGGTAGTTCTCAATCAGTTAGGATTAGAGTTAATAATAAATGTGGATCAACTACTCAATCTAATACTGTAAATGCTACTTGCGGGTGCCCCCAATCCTCTTTAAGTATTTCTGATGTTATATGTAACCCTAACACTCAGATGTTATCATTCAATATAAACTCTAGCAATGTTACTAATAGAGTGCTTAGAGTAAACGGCGCTAAACACAATATAGGTTCTAATCCTCAGAATATACAAGGTCAAGTGGGGAATAATACCATAACAGTTACAGGAGAGGATAGCTGCGCAGATAAGGATCTAGCAGATTCTAAACAGATAAATTGCGCTTGTGTAGATACCCCTACAGTATCTTTAGGGTCGGCATCTTTATCGGGGTCAACTATTACTGTACCTATAAATACAACTAATATATCTTCCACTAGTCAGATAACTTTTATAGCTAATGGCACAAGTAGGTCAGTAACTAAAGTAAGTAATAATTCTTTTAGGGCTTCGTTCCCAGCTATTAGTGGTAATAACAACTACAATGTAAGTGTAACTAATAGTTGCGGTGATGATACTGATTCAGGTAGTTATTCTTACGCTCCATGTGTTCCACCAACTATAACTAAAGTTAATGAACAGTTCAGGAATGATGGGACGTTTAGAGTAACTTTCTCTACTACTAACTGCGAAAGTATATCAGCCACCCCCGTTAATAGGTTGATAAACCCTCCTGATTGTAACTCGACCTATGTAGAGTTTAATCTACTAGGTGGTAGCCAACCTTTCAACTACTCAATAGTAGCTCAGGGTTGTGACGGTTTAAGTAGCCAAATTACAGGAACTATAGATCCTTGTGGTAATTGCGGTATATCTATACGTAGTTTAGGTTGCTCTACAGTAGCCCGTAGTGCTGATATAGTTTTTATGGTAGATACTTCAAACTCAATAAGTACAAATAGGTACGAAGCTATACAAGAAACAATTAGAAAAACTATAGACCACCTAAATGACTCTTCAGGATCTTTTAGGTATGCCGTAGCGGAGTATGAAGATGCAAGCTACTTAACTGCTAGATGGATAACCCCTGTTAGGTCAGGCAATCGATTTACCACTTATAATAATGTAGCTCAGGATATTGCTCTAGGTACATGGAATAGAGGCAACCATGGTTGTGCAGAATGGCAGACTATTTGGAAAGAGCTTAATAAAGAGTTTAATGCAGGTAGGTTAAATAGACGACCTAATACAGTTATGCATATAGTAGTGCTTCACGATTCTGATAATGGTGGATGCTCTCAATACGGGCCCTATAGCTTACGCAATAACTTCTTAAATGACCATCCAAATACTGAAATAAGTGTCGTAAGGTTTGAGGATACCAATGTAAACACTAATGTAGACGTTGCTTCTAACATGATGTCAGCTGCCATGGCTACTGTAGGTGGGTCGTGGGGAGTAGGTAGTAATAATTGTGCAGGATACCCTAATAACTGTATAGACACCAGTAATACTGGCGACCCTCAAAATAGCCAGTTACCTAGAAGAATGTACTACTTTTTACACCCTACAGAAACAACATTAACTGATCTGGTAGAAGATATATCCTCTAACTGTAGATTGACTGTAGATGAGGCCGGTTGCCCCCCTTTCCATGCTACAAACTTTAATTGGACAGCTTCTAACGGTGGTACCATACTTCAGGATGACGGCTGGTTTATAACCACTAATGGGGTAGGCACTTACACTGTTAGCGCTACAACCCAACATGGATGTACTTTGTCCAGTAGTTATAGTTATGGATTAAATTACACTAAAAAAGTACGGACTAAGATATCAGCCCCTAAGGTATCGGAACCAGTAATAAAAAAAGCTTCACAATATAAGTATGATTATTCCAAACTTACAACTGAAGATAATAAAGAATTGCTATCTTTATATAAGGATAAAAATTACGCAAAGATAATGGCGTTCTACAACAAAAAAGTAGAGTCAGAATACTTCTTTAGTTGTGGTTGCGATTCTGATGAAGTAGATAAAATAGTAAAAAAATATTTAGATGGGTTGGGACTACTCTAAATTACCAGAAGATAAATTATCTTATGTACAACAGTTGGTACAAGATAATAATGTAGGCGCACTGTTAAAGGTACACAACAACTATAAATTATCTAGGTACACTTACTGTTGCGGCACTAAAGGAATATTACTACACTTTAAAAGATTACTTGATGAAAGAATCGGCGGAGAAGGAAAAGATAATAAATAGATTAATAAAGAGAGGGGTAGTAGATGAAGGGGATAATACTAGAAAATTCCTTAAAGACTTGAGGAAAGTCACTCTATGCGCTCCTTTAGTTAAGTTAGATAGAGAAACTAAGAAATTCTCACTCAGACAACTTTGTGTAAGGTATAACCTAACTATTATGCAAGTAAGAAACATATTAAAAAAGTGATATAATATATCACAGTTAATCCAATTATATTTCATAGTTATGTTTATTTCCTTTAGTTTTACAGACTATGGGAATCGAATTAAAATTACTCAGATCAGAATGGGCTGTAAATCTTAGGATAGGTTTATCGTACCTAGCTGACATATACTCACTGGAAGATAGAGCATCCAATCTGATAGAGGAAAGTAATAAGGTAACTGTACATTACGAGGGTTTACGATCAGAGGTTTATGATGATGTAAATGATATATCCTCAACTAGTGTCGACGGTATCGCCGTAGTTAAGCTATCTGGTGCTATGTTACTTGATGATGGTTTATGTCACACAGGTATTGGTACTTTTTGTAGTAGGCTTAGGGCACTAGATGAACTTAAATCTATCAAAGGTATTTTAGTAGAGGTAGATTCTGGAGGTGGTGAATCTCAGGCTGGTCAGTTGCTGTATAGCACTATGAAAGATTTGAAAAAGAAAACAGGTGCTATTGTACATACAGCGGCCTCAGCAGCTTATATGGGTATCTTACCAGCTGATTTTATAATGGCTGTTGGGGAATTATCCCTTACCGGGTCTATAGGTGCATTGTACTCTATAGATAAAGAAATACTAAGAATGTTGAAAGAGGATTACCTTACTGTTTATAGTGATTTAAGTCCTCAAAAGAATATCGAAACAAGGGAGCTATTAGAGGATGTGGATATCGGTATAAAGTCATTACTGAATGATACTGTTGAGATTTTCCATGATATGGTTCTAAATACTAGAGCTCTCACATACAAAAAGAAAGATACTTTAGAAGGTGGCGTATTTAGGTCTAGAGAAGCTAAGAAGAGAGGTCTTATAGATCATATTGGGTCATACAACAAAGCATTAACTTTAATGAATAAAATTATTTAATATGAAATGGTCAGAAGTAGCTAAAAGGCTAAAAACTATGGTAGGCATCAGTTCCGATACCGACATAGAACCTGAACAACTTATAACTAAGTTGGAGAATATGGTACAAGCTGCTGATACTGTTGTAACTGAATCTACTGATGTTAAAGGAGATATAGAGTCTCTTAGAGAGCAAATTAGTAGCGTTACTGAAGTATTAGCTAGCCATAAGGAAACTATGGAATCTATCTTACAGGATAATAAGGAGTTCAAAGAATCAGTAGAGAGTTCTCTACAAAATATAACTAGTGCTATAAGCTCTAGGAAAGAGAAAGGTATAGCATTAGAATCATTAACAGTACAGAAAGAAGATCCGGTAGAGAAGGAGCCTGATAAAAACGAAAATCTTAAAATGGATATTAATTTAGTTCACAAAGCAAACAGAAACTCATGGCACAGATAATTGAATCAGCATATGGTCAGGTTCATATAGCACCTGGTTTTAGAGATGACGGTACACATACAGGCAGAAATCTGATGTCCTTTCAAACCGAAGCTGTAATCAACTTCTTTAGAGACTTTACAGTAATTAAAGGAGATATTGTACGTAACGAATTTGGGCTGTATTCTTATGGGTCTATTGGCCGTAATAAGAAGATGCGGTTCGGTAAATTTAAAGGTAATAACCATTTATGGCAGAAGCGGCTTAACGGATGTACGTGGAACCCTAAAGGAAGCTACTCTCATGATATCACTGAAGTAGTTACTTCGCCTATGGAAGCTCAGACTGAGATATGTCCTGATGCTTTATGGGAGTCTTGCTGGGAAAAACTTATGGGTACCGGAAATAAAAAGAGAGATCTGTACGGTACAGAAGAAGTTTCTGAATTGATGGGTATTATATTAGATCGGGTATTTAACGACCTAGGTGATGGGTTTTACGATGTTGCCTGGTTTGGTAAGCACCCTCTGATTGAGCGTGCGGACGAAGAGCAGACTTACTCTACTTCCAGTGAAGAAGAGTGGATGGACTACAAAGATCAGCAAGATATTCACCCAGGATTCTTGACTTACGTCGACCATTATAAGTATAAAGAAGGGTTAGCTCACTTTAATGTCCCTATCAACAATAGCGAGGTCAATGGACCTAAATTTGTAGGTGACCCTACTGAGTTGTTTGATCGATTGTATGAGAGCGCTACCTATAACTTTAAAGTAGCTAATGACGCAGGTACTGTTTATGGAGCACCATTGATCCTAGTATCGGGATCTATTTTCCAAGCTTATGAAGATTATCTAGTAGAAACTCACGGTGATTTGCCTGAAATGTTCTACTACCGCTTTAATGGGGAGTTCTGCGAACGTTTAGGGTGTATCGGTAATCAGGTACCGGGAGTACTTAGATATAAAGGCCGACCAGTTATTCGTATGTCTGAGTGGGATCGTTGGGCACATATGTTGGGAGTTACTCAACATAGAGCAATGATGGTACCACCAGGAATTTTCGGCTTAGGATGGGATGTAGATTCCCTTGACCAATATTCCGGTATGGGCCTGATCCTTGATCAGAAATTATCAGCACCAGACTTAGGTAAAATCTACATGCATACGATGATGGAGATGGCTACAGCGTTGGTAGACACTGACTTTATTACTTCAGCATCTATAATCTTAGAATAATGAGTTGCACACTAATAAGCCTTGATCAGTCAGGATGCATCAAACCGTTTGGCGGTTTGGTGCAATCCTATGCTGTATCGTACGATGATATAGAAGACATTACCTTCTCTTCACCTAATACAGTAACAGGTATTACTTTAGATGGTGCGGCTACCTTAGCTAAATACCAGTACGCTAAAGATGACTCTGCTTACTACAATCAAGAAGGTAGTTTAAACGGTAGTATTAATGTTTTTGAACAAGAATCAATGTTCAAGTTTTTGGGTATCAATGAAGAGAACCAAGAATTTGTCTACAACGTTACAGGCTGCTGTAATTTAATTCTTATTCATGTAACAAATACCGGTACTATCTTGATGCAGGGTGTAGAGTATGATGATGATACAGAGGAGTGGCGCTTAGCCAAGAATAGTACTAAATTTTCTGGTAATATTAATACCGGTACATCAGATGAAGAGAGTGCTGTAGAAGCTATCTTTACATCTCAAGCATTCTTCCCGTCCCCTATAGTAGATATGACTATAGATGCTTTAGATGTTTTAGCCGGTGAAAGTGGAGGATAATGTATAAATACAGAAGTAATAGAAAGGAGGTAAGATTTGTATTCCCTGATGGGGACCAGATAAATCTTATGCGGGCGGCATACACTTTGAAGCTGCCCGCAACTAAAAACCGCCCTGAAAAACGGGTGAAAGTAAGGGCTGCTACAGATAAAGATTTTAAACGTATCTTAGAGGACGATAGATACAAATCAATTCATAATAAAATCTATGAAGTAAAAGATGCGGCAGCTAAGACTAATAAGGAAAAGAAGTCAGATAGTTCAGACCCTATCCCAGGAGTTTGATAACCCTATTTTAGGTGAGATAAGAGATTACAGTGCTGTTAGGAAAACTTTCGAACAGTACCCTATAATACCTTACGCTACAAGTAGTCAACATACATCTCATAAGTATTTAGATCTATTATTATCTTTAGTAGATAATAATCCTACACTAAACCAGTGTATTGCTAGTATAGGTGATTACTGCTTCAATTCAGGTCAGATCCTATATAAAGATTCGAAGGATTTATTCGTAGAAGAAGAAGTACTAGTAGCTTCACCGGAAGTGAGTGAGAGATATACCAACCACCTAAAAAATATAAAGTTTTACAGGTACGATACTAAAGTAGACTTCAACCATTTCATAAAGGAAATGTACTTTGAACGTAAGAATGGTAACTGTTATGTCGAACTTGTAAAAACTAATGTGAATGGGGAGGTTAACTACATTTATAAGATACATCCTCAGAGACATTGTCTTTATATGCTAAACGACGATGACACATTATCTATAGTAGTTAGTAAGAGTTTTGACTATAACTACCTTAGAAAATACCCCGCTAGAGAAGTTCCTTTATATCCTGAAGTAGATGAAGATGATGAGGATATAAGGACAATGTTCCATTTTAAAAACAGGACTAGTGGGCTATATGGTAGACCTGACTGGATATCAGCCCTACTTAATGTTTATAATGCTTACCAGGACGTTCTATACAGGGTAAAATTAGCTAGTAAAGACTTTACACCTAAAGTATTAGTAGAGATAGAGGGGGATGACCCCTCTATAGATACTGATCTAGATGAGGATGACTTACTACTTCGTATAGCTAATAATTTTACAGCTGGTGGACAAGATCCTAAAACTATTATGGTGATTGACCGGCCTCATGGAGCTTCACCAGCCAAGATACATGAGTTTCAGATACATACTAGAGAAGAGTATTATAAAGCAATTGCAGAAATAAATGAAAGGGAGATATTAAAAGCTAATGGATGGTCTAAGTTACTTTTAACTGGCGAAGTAAAAACCGGTTTTAGTAGAGCTCCCTATGAAGAAGATCTAAGAAATAGAGAGTTCTCAGTATTAAGGAAGTATCAGACTATGTTGTCAGACATGTTCAAAGACTTGATAGAGCCTTATTTCTTAGATAACGATCCAGATATGTTACAGTATAGGATAGATTTTAATTTACCATATAAACCTAGAGATGATGAGGACGATAATGACGCCAAGACAGGTGATAGAGTTAAGCCCAACGAAAAGCACCTTCTCGGATAGATACATACAAAATATAGGTATCATTGAAAGGAATGTTTTCAGGGAGCATTTTAATTATGAATTATACGAAAATCTTTTAGATGACTTAGCTTATTATCTAGAAGATGAATTTAAGCTTGCTAAAACTTATCACGAGGGTGATACTGTTCTTTATCAAGGTAGCTACTATACTTCGCTTGTAGATAATAATAATAAGTTACCTACTGAAAATACGTGGAAGATAGCTGATAAATTTAATGATCCTTGCTATAACGAGTTATGGTGTATGGGTTTAAATAGGTTTTTAGCTTATAACATTATACTTCCAGCTATTAGGTACTCTACATACCAGGCAGGGGCTAAGGGAGTGGTTATGCACGCTGAACATGGGGATACCGCTGAGAAAACGGTTGACCATAGATCTTTCGAACAGTATTTAAGACAATTAAAATCAGACACAGAATCTATGTTAGATGATATCAATCATTATATGGATAATAGTGATTGTAAAGATAAATTCTTTATATTTGATGATGAGTGTGGTAAAGTTAAAAGACCACGATCAGGATTAAGGAGAATATTAATGACATGATTAAAAAGGCTATTAAAGGTGTGCTTAGTGTAAAACCTCTAGATAATGATCAAGAGGTAAAGATAAGGTATGATATTTGTAAACAGTGTGAATTTTATGATGCTGAATCTGATAAATGCACTATTTGCAAATGTTTTATGGAGATAAAAACAGGGTTAGAAGTAAATATAAATCCTATTAAACTTAGGAAAGAAGTTACTCATTGCCCTAAAGGATATTGGGGAGATAAGGAAATCGCCAATCTATACAGAGAAAGGGATGGCCTAGACCCATTAGATTAATATTATTTATCAATGTTACGATTACTTGCAAATCCAGAACAGAATACAAAAAATTTACTTAGAGTAGTTGAGTCCAAAACCGGATGCTGCGGTTCTGAAAAAACCGAATGTCAGTACACTTACAACGATGATTCACTAGTTGAAGTAACTAAAATCGCTTACGGTGACAAGGAAGTCAATTTAGGTGATAAGCAGGAGGGTATAGATATTGAGAGGGGGTACGAAGGTAAAGACACCTCTGAAAAAGTGAAGTACACTCGTCAAGTTGTGCTGCCTTATCTATTCCGGGAGGCTGGTTTATATGCTGATGGTCCCAACACGGTTACTATCAGTTCAGATGGTGAAGAGATTCTGATTGAGTCTGAAGTAGAGCTTGAGATTGAAGGAGTTACAGCTAGTATAACTAAATGTAACAGACAAGCGGTATGCGATTATTGCGTTAGTATGGGAACTGTTGAGGATCCAGTATTCTCTATCAATGGTGAAGATAAGGAAATTACCGCAGACTGGACTTACGGAGATACTGACGTTGGAGCTATCCAAACAGCTATTGAGACTGAGTTAGATGATGCTATTGAAGTTATTGTTATAGACGATGAAGTAAATAGCCTTTGGAGAGTTGTATTGTCTTACCCTTGCGGTACAGGGGTAGCTCTTAATGATGAAGAAGTTAAAGTATGCCATACTTATCAAGACTGGGCAGAATAATTTATGGCACTTTTAGAAATAAAATGCGTTTCCGGCAGGCTTCGGATGGATAACCGTTGTGCCCCCAAAGTTCGTAGAGACTACGACACAGGGGTACTATTTTCTTATCCAGACAAAGAAGTATTTATCCATCGTAATTTTATTTTTTATACCGAGGGTCAGAGATTTTTTGTCTCTGACTCTTACGGTAATAAGTTTAACTTCTTACCCTCCCATGCTAAACTGACTTTTGATGAAGTTCTTCAAAAACTTACTAGGTGTCAATCACCTTACGCTGATGTTGTTACCGATGACACATTAATAGGTAAAGGTGACGAAGATTCACCTTTAGGTGTAGATAAAGATAAGTTTATCGAACCTGGTGACGATGTATCTGAATTAAACAATGATGCAGGTTACCTGACTTTAGACACTTTACCAGATATCAATGACGGTGAGTTAGATATAACTACAGGAGATGGGTTAGAGGGGTCAGGTAAATTTACAGCTAATCAGGCTGGTGACACTGTTATAGAGATAGCTATTGATAAAGTTACCATAGATAAGATAAACCATGGTGAAACCGCTTTCGGATGGGGTGATCATTCAGTAGAGGGGTATCTTAAAGCAGACGATATCACAGGTAAAGAAGATAAGGTTAACAAGGTAACAGACCTAGATAACCCTAACAATACTACCTACCCTACAACAAAAGCTGTTAACGATGCTATACAGGATGTAGATTCAGGTATAGTCCAAAGTGATTGGAAAGAAAATGATAGCTCGGATAGAGCTTTTATAAGGAATAAACCCACAAAAGTATCTGACTTCAATATTGACATCAATACTGATGATATTTCAGAGGGTAATAATAATTTATATTACACAGAATCTAGAGTAGCTAATAATTCCGATGTTTCAGCCAACTCAGCTGCAAGACATACTCACAACAATAAGGGAGCTTTAGATAAGGTAACCGATTCCGGCTCCGGTGATAAGTACTTAGCCGATGATGGTACCTACAATACTGTTATTATACCGGGAGACGATGTTACGAACCTTAATCTTAATATAGATACAGATGATATTGATGAGGGCTCCAATAATAAATACTATACTGAAAATAGAGTAGAAGGGGTTATAGATAACAAGGTTACTAAGAATTATATAGATAATTTAGGTATAGACGCTGTAACACTTAATGGTAAAGATAACTACATCTTAGACACTGAAAAAGGGAGTCCTGGAGGGGTGGCTACCCTAAATAGTAGCGGTAAATTATCTACTTCCCAGGTTCCGGCCATCGCTCTTACAGAAACTTTTGAAGTAAATGATATTAATGAGAGAGATGCCTTACCTACTGGTACAGGAGAAGGGGCTGTAGGTATAGGTGATGTTGTTATTGTTTCAGATGCTTCAGATGATCCTGAAGTAGATGAGGGAGGAGCTACCTATATTTACACCGGTTCAGAATACAAAAGACTTGTTACCCCTACTGACGATGTAATAAGTGTTAACGGTCAGAATGGTATTGTAGTACTAGACACCGATGATATATCAGAGGGTTCAACTAATAAATACTTCACAAATGCTAGAGTATCTAATAATTCTGATGTATCTGCTAATACTAATGCTAGACACACACACAGTAACAAAAGTGCTTTAGATAATATAATAAATTCAGGTAACGGCAAGAATGCTCTAATGAATGACGGTACGTACAAGTCTGTAGTACGTCCCGGGGATGATGTCACTGATCTTAATCTAAATATCACCTCAGATAATGTTCCTGAAGGAAATAGTAATAGGTATTACACAAATGATAGGGTATCTAATAACACGGATGTTTCAGCAAACACGTCAGCACGGCACACCCACAGTAACAAAAGTGCTTTAGATAAAATAATAAGTACGGGTTCAGGTAACAAGTATTTATCCGACGATGGTACATATAAGATAAAGGAAGATCCTGAGTGGGGTAAAATAACCGGCGACATTGAAGATCAAGCGGATCTTAAAAATGCTTTTGATAACAAATCAGATAAAGGTCACACTCACACATCTTCAGAAATAACTGATTTTCAAAGTGCTGTAACAAATAATACAGATGTTGAGAATGCTACTACACATATAGGTAGAACCGATAATCCCCATAACATCACGGCTGCACAGGTTGGTGTAGATAAGAATTTCATAGATGGGTTGGGGGTTGATGCTGCAACCTTAAACGGTAAATCAGATACCGATTTTGCTACTTCTGCTCAAGGGAATAAAGCAGATACAGCTTTACAGCCTGGTGACGATGTATCAGAATTGTTGAATAACGTAGGTTATGTAACTGAGGGCGGTACTTTAGGTTTAGCTATCCATGGGGATGATGAAGATACTCAGAGACCTTCCGGGTTCAGCTCTGTAGTTTGGATAGGTGAAGTGGAGCCTGAAAATGCTAATGAAAACGACATTTGGGTAAACGATGTTTAAGGATGTCAACATACATATAAAAAAAGATGGCTTATGGAAACCGGTGTATGAGGATGGGTTCTGGTATTTGCATTTTCCGGCAGGAGGACCTAGTGGGATAACAAGCAACAGGGTAGAGGCAAGAAAAACATCAGATTTTGAAATCGGATCCTATCCTTCAGACATAGAAATAGGAATAAGACTGCTCGACG
>Ga0079225_10000224_pt1 | contig 30140 bp, 29 predicted proteins | sample Poulit2012_FD_76344 | JGI IMG/M metagenome (GOLD analysis project Ga0079225, IMG submission 76344) | Agricultural soil microbial communities from Georgia to study Nitrogen management - Poultry litter 2012 | ecosystem: Environmental > Terrestrial > Soil > Agricultural land | place: USA: Georgia... | reverse complement strand
CTTTTGGGTCCGTATTTTTTGATGAATTTTATTTCACTTCCATGCTGTCGACTTTTTTCTTCTCAGGGGTCACGAACACAGTCTGCTGGTCTGTATATGTGACAAACCCGGGTTTGGCTCCGCTGATTTTATGCACATGCCTGATTTCTGTGAAATCGACGGGCACGGATTCGGATTCCTTCGCTTTTGAGAAGTAGGAGGCAAGCATGGCGGCTTCCAGTATATCCTGCTCTTCAATCTGATCCGATGGATGGGTGATGACGACATGCGAACCGGGAATATCTTTTGTATGGAACCACAGATGGTTGTTCTGTGCCTTCCTTGATGTCAGATAATCGTTCTGCTTGTTGTTTTTGCCCACCAATACATCCAGACCGTTGGACGTCCGGAACTGATGCAGCTGTATCTGGCGGTTTTTCCTTTTCCTCCCGCCGTTTTTTCTGGCTTTGATGATGCGCTGTTCATACAGTTCTTCACGGATTTCCCCGACTTCCTCTTCTGTCGTAATCTCTTCCATCTGATGCAGCAGGTTCGAGAAGTATTCCATATCCATACGCGCCTGGTCAAGCTGTCTTGCCGCCTCGCTTTCCCGCTTCTTCAGCTTGTTGTACCTGCTGTAGTATTTCTGGGCATTGTCACTCGGTGAAATATCCGGATCGAGCGGTATGGTGACATCCCGCTCAGTATAATAGTCGAGTACCGTAACGGAGTCCTCATACGGTTTCACCTGATGCATATAGGCAGTGAGCAGTTCCCCGTATTTCTGGCATACATCCTTCTCTGCCGCTTCCTCGAGGTCGCACTTCAGTTTTTCGATCTTCCGTTCCGTCCGTTCATATTCCCGGCTGATGACATTGAGATAATCATTCGCCTTCTGTTTGATCAGTGCGGTCTGATAGCGGTTGTGATAGTAATGATCTGCAAGTTCGGAGAGCGTATCAAAAGTTTCAGAGGGTTCCCCGAGATGCCGAAGGGGTGTATAATAGAATGTCTCGCTGCCGCCCCCGTCATAAAGAGAGGGACGGACTTCCTCCGCATTGGCAAGCGTCTCCCTGACTGCCGGCACGATGTTCCTGATGTTGAAGTGTCCGGCGTTGTATTCGATTTCCCTGACGAATAAAGGACTGAAGCCTTCGACGGCAGCAAGAATCTGTCTGTTGATCTTGCCGCTGTTGAAATCTATGCGTGAAGGCAGTTTTTCTATCTCCTCCGTCCGCGGGTTGAGCTTTTCTGCCGTCGGGGGCGCCTGGTAGGTGAATCCCGGCATGATTGTGCGGGCATTGTTGTTCGGTGTCAGATGCTTGATGCCTTCCAATATATTATATTGCTCATCGGTCACGATGATGTTCGAGTGCCTGCCCATGATTTCGAGGATGAGTATGCGGCCGGCATCATCCCCGATTTCATTGCGGGTGTGGATATGGAACTCAACGCGGCGGTCGTTGCCAATCTGCCTGATCTCTTTGATGACACCGCCTTCGATGTGTTTTCTCGCGACACGCAGGAACATTGGCGGGTCGAACGGAAATTCATATTTCTGTTTTGTCAGATGAAAACGTGCATACATCGGGTGCGCACTGATCAGGAGATGATGATTTTCCCGCTGCGAGCGTATTTTGAGCACAAGGGATGTATCATCCATCTGCTGAATTTTGTTGATCTTGCCTTTTTCCAATATTGAAAGTTCGTCAATGAGTGCATGAACGAAGTTGCCGTCAAATGCCATTGGCTGTTCCTCCTGTATTATTGCTATTCTGTATTTTAACATGAAATGGGTGAGTTTGGTCTGTGCAGTGATTTTATGATGAATTTCAGATGAATATATGGTACATTAAGAGATAATCACAAATAGAAAGGTTACGTGTTATGACTTCAGAAAAGGGACTTCTAATTGTTCTTTCCGGACCGTCCGGCGTCGGCAAAGGTACCGTGAGAAAGGCGATTTTCGATCATCCGGATACGGATTTCAAGTACTCGATTTCAATGACAACAAGACAGAGGCGTGAAGGGGAAGTGGACGGCATCGACTATTTCTTTAAGACAAAGGAAGAGTTCGAGTCGCTCATCGAACAGGACAAGTTTATCGAGTATGCCGAGTATGTCGGCAATTACTACGGGACCCCTGTAGAATATGTGGAGCAGACAATGGCGGATGGACATGATGTATTCCTGGAAATTGAAGTCGAAGGTGCAAAACAGGTCAGGGAAAAATTCCCGGAGGCACTGTTCATCTTCCTTGCGCCACCGAATCTTACACAGCTGGAGGAACGGCTTGTCAACCGCGGTACGGATTCACCGGATATCATCAGACATCGGATAGAAGAGGCCAAACGTGAGCTGAAACTCATGAACCTGTATGATTATGTAGTGGTGAACGATGATGTCGATGCCGCCCGCCAGCGTGTCCAATGCATCGTGGAAGCTTCCCATATGAGGCGTGCACGTGTCGAATCTAAATTAAGAATGTTGCTGGAGGTTAATAATTAATGCTTTACCCACCGATCCATGAACTGAAAAAGAACGTCGATTCCAAATATCTCGTCGTGACAATGGCTGCCAAACGCGCACGCCACCTGCAGGATGAACCCGAAGACCTGATACTGGATGAGTATAAGACACTCAAGACTGTAAGCCGTGCATTAGAGGAAATCGCAGAAAACAAAGTGACAGAACAAGGCTAGCTGACAATTCATTGTCAGCTTTTTTTAAAGAGGTGAGGACATGGCAAATATTGTAATAGGTGTGACAGGCGGAATCGCCGCCTATAAAGCAATCGATCTTACGAGTAAACTGATACAGTCAGGACATGAAGTCCGTGTCGTGCTCACGGAAAATGCACTAGAATTCGTGACGCCCCTTGCCTTTCAGGCAATCGGGCGCAATCATGTGTACACCAACACATTCAAAGAGGAGGATCCTTCCGTCATCTCGCATATAAAAATCGGAGAATGGGCGGATGTCATCGTTGTTGTCCCGGTCACTGCAAATACAATCGGCAAGCTGGCGAACGGGATTTATGACAATATGCTGCTCAATGTGCTTGCTGCGAACACGAAACCTGTCATCATGGCCCCTGCCATGAATGTGCATATGTACAACCAGCCGGCAGTCCGGCGCAATATAGAAGTGCTGATGCGGGAGGGCTATCATTTCATCGATGCAGAATCGGGCTTCCTTGCCTGCGGCTACAATGCAAAGGGCAGGATGGCCAACGTCCCTGAAATAAAAGGCTATATAGAGGATATGCTCAGTGTCGGAAAGACACTTGCGGACAAGAAAGTACTCATCACGGCAGGGCCGACGCAGGAGGCCATTGACCCGATCCGCTATCTCACCAATCATTCCAGCGGCAAGATGGGGTATGCGATCGCTGAAGCGGCCTCTGCGCGCGGCGCGGATGTCATACTCATTTCAGGGCCGGTCAACCTCACCGCGCCGCCAGGTGTGACAGTGATCGATGTGGAGTCGACTGCGGAAATGTTCGAGGCGGTCAAAGGCCATATGGATGCGGATCTTGGCATTTTCACCGCTGCGGTCAGCGATTTCACACCATGTGACGTACAGGATTCCAAAATGAAGAAATCAAAAGGTAACGATGAACTGTCCATTGAACTGAAAAAGACGCAGGACATTCTACAATACGCTGGGGACCATAAAGGGGATATGTTCGTCGTGGGCTTCGCTGCGGAAACTGACAATGTGCGCAGTTATGCCGCAGCTAAGCTGGAAAAGAAAAACGCAGACTGTATCGTCATGAATGATGTATCGGACAAAGAGATAGGGATGAACAGTGATGATAACGAGGTCATCATGCTGTTCAGCGACGGTTTTGAACAGCCTTATCCGAAGATGGACAAACAGACGCTCGGCGCCGAAATCATCGGGACGATCATCAAGAGGTGGCAGGATTGATGTTTGCTTCAGTCATAGTTGATGTACCGAGCAAAAGTGTCAACCAGGTCTTCGATTACAGGATACCGGAAGGCATGCAGGACATCGTCAAAGTGGGGCACAGAGTACTCGTGCCGTTCGGCCGCCGGACGATACAGGGATATGTGATGAACATAAAAGATAGTGCGGATTTCGATCCATCCAAGATAAAGCCGATTACAAGGACGCTTGATATCGAGCCGGTACTAACCGAAGAGATGATCGTGATTGCGAAATATCTGGCGGAATATTACGTCGACCAGTATATCAGTGTCATAGAGACCATCCTCCCTGCCGCGCTGAAGGCGAATTACAAAAAGATCATACGTCTCACTGCTGATGACAGGGAAGCGGAACAGGCGCTCTCATCACTTGGTTTTTCCAATGAGGTGGAAACGGGCCGCCTCACCGCGGAACAGCTGAGTGTCCTGCGTCCTCACCTGAAATCCGGCGCACTCGCTGAAGAGACGGTGATAAGCCAGCACACCCGCAAAAAGACGGCGCTTGGTGTTTATTCGCTGAAAGTGCCGGAACCGAACCTGGGACGGGCTAAAAAGCAGGTTGAACTGCTTGAGCGGATCGATATGTCATCCGGCCCCGTGCTGGTCAGAGAGCTCACCGAAGAAGGCTATTCGAACGCCATGGTGAACACGCTCTACAAAAAAGGGCTCATCGATAAAGTGGACGTCGAAGTTGAACGCGATCCCTACTCCGGCCGGATCTTTGAGTATGACCGTCCGAAGGTGCTGAACGGGGAACAGCAGCATGCCTATGATGAAATCACAGCGTCCATGGAGGCGGGGGTTGCCGAAACCTTCCTGCTCCACGGCATTACAGGCAGCGGCAAGACGGAAGTCTACCTGCAGGTCATCCAAAAAGTACTGGAAGAGGGACAGACGGCAATCATGCTCGTTCCTGAAATCGCACTGACACCGCAGATGGTGAACCGTTTCAAGATGCGTTTCGGCGATGATGTGGCGGTGCTCCACTCCGGTCTTTCCGCCGGTGAGAAATATGATGAATGGCGCAAGATCAAAGAAGGCCGGGCGAGAGTATCCGTCGGCGCACGGAGCAGTGTCTTCGCTCCGTTTGAGGATGTCGGCGCCATCATCATCGATGAAGAGCACGAAACGACTTACAAACAGGGTGACCGGCCGATGTATCACGCGACGGAAGTTGCAAAGTTCAGAAGCCGGCGCCACAGGTGTCCGCTTATCCTCGGCACGGCGACACCGAGTCTGGAAACATATGCAAGAAGCGAAAAAGGGGTCTACAGACGACTTGAGCTGACCGAACGGGCGGGTACGAAGGTGCTGCCCGAAGTCCAGATTGTCGACATGTCGGAAGAGCACCGTACGGGAAACACTTCGATAATATCCACACATCTCCATGACGCGATACAGGACCGGATTGAAAAAGGCGAGCAGACGGTCCTTCTTTTGAACCGGAGGGGCTATTCGAATTTCCAGATATGCCAGAGCTGCGGTCATGTGCCAATGTGCCCGAACTGTGATATATCACTCACATATCATAAGTCCAACAGTTCGCTTCTGTGCCATTACTGCGGCTATGAGTCAGCTGTCAGCAGACAGTGCGACAATTGTTCGGGCACTGATGTGACGTTCCGTGGAACGGGCACGGAGAAAGTGGAGGAGATACTGCGTGACATGTTCGGCACCGATGTCGTCAGGATGGACAATGACACCACACGCCGGAAAGGCATGCACGAGAAGCTGCTGACCCATTTTGAACAGGATGAGATACCGATCCTCCTCGGGACCCAGATGATCGCCAAAGGACTCGACTATCCGAAAGTGACGCTTGTCGGTGTACTGAATGCGGATACGATGCTCAATCTTCCGGACTTCCGGGCGAATGAAAAGACGTTCCAGCTGCTGACCCAGGTATCCGGGCGCGCGGGACGGCATGAACTGAGCGGTGAGGTCATCTTCCAGACTTACAATCCGTCACACTATGCGATAGAGCTCGCCCGTCACAATGACTACCGCACCTTCTATGAAAAGGAAATGGCATTCCGGCGCATGGCGCGGTATTCGCCGTTCTACTTCCATGTACTGTTCACGATTTCCAGTGAAGATGTGAGGAAGTGCCTGGACGCCACAAGCCATATACACGAAACACTTGCCGGGGCGATGAGCGGGCAGTCAATCATCGTCGGCCCTTCCCCGAGCCCGATAGAACGCATAAACCGCCAGCACCGTTTCCAGATACTGCTGAAGTACAAGCGGGAGCCGGCACTGCTTGACATCCTCACCGCACTGGATGAGGAATATCACGAAAAATACAAGAAGGAAGGCATCTCCCTGAAAATAGATGTCAATCCGCTTGTAATCATGTAGGAGGCACCATTTATGAACGAAACCATCATTTTCATGGGTACACCCGATTTTTCTGTGCCGGTGCTCAGGGCACTGCAAGAGAATCATGGGATCTCCATGGTCATCAGCCAGCCGGACAAGCCTGTGGGGCGAAAACGCGTGCTGACACCGCCGCCCGTTGCAGCTGCAGCAGCAGAGATGGATATCCCCCTCTTCCAGCCTGAGCGGATCAGAGATTCAGGAGCCATTGAAAAAATCAGGGAGATGAATCCCGATCTGATCATTACTGCAGCATATGGCCAGATCCTTCCAAAAGAGCTGCTGGACATACCGCGGCTTGGTGCTGTGAATGTCCATGCCTCACTGCTTCCGCGTCACAGGGGCGGCGCCCCCATCCATCGTGCGATACTGGAAGGGGACCGGGAGACCGGTGTGTCCATAATGTACATGGTTGAAGGACTGGACTCGGGTGACGTCATCAGCCAGAGTACTGTACAGATCAGCGATGATGATAATACGGGCACACTCCATGACCGTCTGAGCAAAACCGGTGCAAAACTGCTTCTTGAGACACTGCCGTCCATATTGGACAAGACGAATGACCGGACGCCCCAGGACCCGGAGGAGGTGACCGTCAGCCCGAACATCTCAAAAGAAGATGAACGTCTTGACTGGACACGGGATGCGCGCGCCGTGCTCAACCATATACGCGGTCTGTCACCATGGCCGGGTGCATATACGATGCTTGACGACAAGCGTTTTAAAATCTACAGCGCGAACAGGCCTGTGGACAGTATAGCCGGAACGCCCGGCACCATCACTGGCATCACAGAGCGGGGATTCACAGTTGTGTGCGGTGACGGACAGGCTGTGGAAGTGACCGAAGTTCAGCTTTCCGGCAAGAAGAAGGCGGAGGCCCACCATTTTGCAGCAGGCAGACAGAACCTGATCGGCACGATCTTGGGGCAGGTGGATTAGATGAATGTAAGGGAACTTGCACTGGAAGCATATACACGTATTACAGAAGAGGGCGGCTACAGCAACATTGTCCTCAATGACATCATCGGAGAGAATTCACCGGCCCCCTCAGACAGGGGATTATTGACCGAGATCGTCTATGGTACAATTTCAAAGCGTCTTACAATCGAGTTCTATATAAAACCATACATCAAAAAGAAAATCAGGAGCTGGCAGAAAAGTCTTCTGTACCTTTCCGTCTACCAGATTGTATGGCTGGAACGCGTACCGAACTATGCTGTGATCAATGAGGCGGTGGATATCGCCAAATCGATCGGCGGGCCGGGTCATGCCAATGTCATAAACGGCATACTCAGGAACTTCGAACGGAATCCGCTCCGTGACATCAGCAGCGTGAAAAAAAATATTTCACGGCTGTCGATAGAAACGAGCATCCCGCAGTGGATATTGAAGCAGTGGGAGACGCATCACGGACTGGAGGGAGCGGCTGAAATCGCCCGTGCCCTCGACACCCATCCTGGAATGTACATCCGCACGAATACTTCACGCATATCCCGGCCTGAACTCCTTGAAAAATTACAGCTTGACGGTCATGATGTGGAGGAGAGCGGACTGCATGCCGATGCGATCAGAGTGCGCGGCGGCGATATACTGCACTCACCTCTGTACAGTGAAGGCTATTTCAGCATCCAGGATCTGAGCTCGATGCTTGTGAACACCGCCCTTGAACCGGAACCGGACGACACGGTGCTCGACGCATGCAGCGCGCCGGGGGGCAAAGGGTTGCATGCGCTTGAAAAGATGCCTGACGGACATATTGATATGTCGGATATACACGAGCATAAAGTGCCGCTGATCAAAGCCCAGGCAAAACGGCTCGGCCTTACAAATTTCAGTGCATTCCGGGGCGATGCTGCATCTCACGACTATCCGGGGATGTACGACCGTATTATAGTTGATGCACCATGCTCGGGACTCGGCGTGATCAGAAGGAAGCCCGAAATCAGATATGAACGCACAGAACAGGATATAGAGCCGCTTGTAGAACTGCAGCTGGATATACTGAATCACGTTAAAAATTATTTAAAGCCTGGCGGGATACTCGTCTATTCCACATGCACCATCCATCAGATGGAAAATGAGAATGTGGCCTTCACTTTCAAAAAGCAGAATGAGGATATGGAATTCGATCCATTCACCATCGATGCCCTCGGCTTTGAAGGGCCATTCAGACAAATTCTGCCGCAGGAAGCGGGCACCGATGGATTCTTCATCGCCAGGTTCAGGAAGAAGGAAGAGTAATCATGATAGAAAGACCACCTAAAAAAGAGATCAGGGACTACAAACTGCCGGAGTTTGACCAGCCGTCGATCTATTCGCTGTCAAAGGATGAACTGAAAGAGCAGGCGGTGGAATGGGGAGAAGCGGACTACAGGGGAGAGCAGATATTCGAATGGCTCTACATCCACCGTGTGAACCATTTAGATGAAATGCTGAACCTGCCGAAAACTCTCCGCGAAAAGCTTGCCGGGAACTACAACATGGACAGTCTGGAAACCGTGGTGCGGCAGGAAAGCAAAGACGGCACGATGAAATTTTTATTCCGTTTAAGGGACGGCTATACGATCGAGACCGTCCTGATGCGTCATGACTACGGCAATTCGGTCTGTGTCACAACGCAGGTCGGCTGCCGCATCGGCTGCAGCTTCTGTGCTTCTACGCTGGGCGGATTGAAACGCAACCTTGAAGCGGGAGAAATCGTTTCCCAGGTGCTTCAGATCCAAAAAGCCCTGGATGAAACGGATGAGCGCGTGAGCAGCATCGTCATCATGGGCATCGGGGAGCCGTTTGAGAACTACAACCAGATGATGAAGTTCCTCCGGGTCGTCAATCATGATGACGGTCTGAATATCGGTGCGCGCCATATTACCGTATCGACCAGCGGCATCGTACCCAGGATCTATGATTTTGCAGATGAGGATATCCAAATCAATTTCGCAGTGAGCCTGCATGCTGCAGATAATGAAATACGCAGCAGACTGATGCCGATCAACAGAGCGTACGATATCGACAAGCTGATGGATTCCCTGAAGTACTATCAACAGGTTACAAACCGCAGGATTACATTCGAGTACGGGTTATTCGGCGGAGTGAATGACCAGCCTCATCATGCAAGGGAACTGAGCGAACTGATAAAGGATCTGAAATGCCATGTCAATCTGATTCCCGTGAACCATGTGCCGGAACGCAATTATGTCCGGACGAGCCGAGACGATATTTTTGAATTTCTTGAAACATTGAACGAATGCGGTGTCAATGCCACTCTCAGACGCGAACAGGGTACCGACATCGATGCAGCATGCGGACAGCTCAGAGCAAAGGAATCAAAAGAAGAGACGGAGGGATGATCCTTGAGAGTAGTTGAAAAGAGCATTTGCGGAAACTTCAGAAGTACAAACGAAGATGTGACCGGGATTTTCCATAATGGTACCGGACAGCTCCTGATCATGGTTTCTGACGGCATGGGCGGCCACCAGTATGGTGACGTGGCCAGTAAATTCGTGCTGGATGAAATTGGTGGAGCATGGAGAGCGGAAAACCTCCTCGATGTGGAGACCGGTGAACAGTACCTGCGCAATCTGGTGATGAAAGTGAACCGCAGCCTGTTCGACTACCAGGAGGAGAACCCGCAGTACCGGGGGATGGGCACGACACTCGTCCTGGCTGCTTTCATAGACGAGACGATCATCGTGCTGAACGTCGGTGATTCAAGGGCCTATGTCATGAATCCGAGGTCCATAGAGCAGGTGACGAAGGACCATTCGTTCGTCAACCTGCTGGTGGATGCAGGCGAAATCACAGCCGAAGAAGCCGAAAGGCATCCGAAGAAAAATATCATCACCAAAGCGATGGGAACAGACCGTCTCATACAGGCGGATGTCTTCAGATTGAGGAACAGGCAGTATGACTATCTGATTGTCGCATCCGACGGGCTGACGGATGAAATGGCTACGGATGAAATACACACCCTGACATATGCACCCGGGAAAGATCTGTCCGGCAGGGCTGAAGATATGATCCGCCGGGCGGAGAAAAATGGCTCCACTGATAATATCAGCCTCGTTCTGGCCGATCTGAAGGCGAGTGAATCAGAGTGATAGGAAAAGTGGTATCAGAACGCTATAAAATCATAAAATATCTGGGAGGCGGCATGAGTTCCGTCTATTTAGCGAGTGATATCATCCTGGACCGGGAAGTGGTTGTCAAGCTGATCAAGGTAGACCATCACGACCGTGACAAGTCGAAAGCCCGATTTCAACGCGAAGTGGAAAGTACCATACAGTTGTCCCATCCGAATATTGTAAGTGTGCTGGATGTCGATGAGTCAGACGAATACCATCTTCTGGTTACTGAAGTGGTGAGGGGACCGACGCTGAAAGAGTATATACGCGACAATCACCCGATTCCGCTGGATGAGGCGGTACGGATTGCGGTGATGGTACTCCAGGGCATCAGGCACGCTCATCAGGCGGGCATCATCCACAGGGATATCAAACCCCAGAATATTCTGCTGGGTGAACAGCACCGGGTGAAGATCACAGATTTCGGAATTGCCAAGGCCCTGAGCGAAACGCGGATGACGGAGACGAACCAGGTGATGGGCTCTGTACAGTATATTTCCCCCGAACAGGCAAAAGGGCGCCAGACAGATGAACGGACGGACATCTATTCCTTCGGGATCGTCCTTTTCGAACTGCTGTCCGGAAGGCTTCCATTCGAAGGTGAGACACCTGTATCTGTGGCGCTGAAGCACATTTCTGAACCGATGCCCGATATCCTTGAGTACCGCGAGGTGCCCCAGGGGCTGGTCAACATCATTTTGAAATGTACCGAAAAGGATCCATATGACAGGTACAGGCACACAGATGATGTGATACGTGCGATCGGTGAATACAGGGATAATGACACGCCATACACACTTGCAGCTGAGAAAGACGATGAAAATACGCTGGTTACAGCAGCGGTTCAGCCGGCGGAGGCTGGAATCCCATCTGGAGAAGAAGCGGGACAGGAGAAAAAGCCAAAAGGCGGACGCATGTTTTTATTGTGGCTGATTCCGCTGCTCCTTCTGCTGTCTGCAGGCGGTGTGCTTGCATCAGCCTTCTGGCCGGAGCGGACGGTCGCCATGCCTGATTTTGAGGATTCAGCCATGGAGGAAGCAGAGCGTATTCTTGATGAAAACAACCTGGTCAAGGGAGAAGTCACAGAAGAATATGATGATTCCATCGAAGCGGAACATATCATCAGCACTTCCCCGTCCTCAGGCACAGAAATCGAAGAGGGGACGGCTGTGGACTTAGTCATGAGCCTCGGCGAAGAACCGTACGTGATGGAGGACTTCACGGGCGAGAACTACGATGATGTCAGCAATGACATCAATTCGCTTGGTTTCAGCGCAGTGAACATAGAAGAACAGTATGATGAAAGTGATCCGGGGACGATCCTTTCGCAATCCATAGAACCGGAAGATGAAGTGCATCCCGGCGAAGCGACTCTGACACTCACAGTGTCACAGGGGCTCGAACCGGTCGAAGTCGTCGATTATACCGGTGAACCGTATGAAACTGCACATGAACAATTGACTTCCCAGGGCTTCAATGTGGAAACTTCAAATGAGCTTTACAACGAAGACGTGCCGGAGGGCCATATCATCAGCCAGAGTCCGAACTATGGCGATTTCCTGCCAGGCTCGACCATTCAGATGGTTGTATCCCGCGGCCAGGAGCCCGGCGAGAAGCAATACGTACAGAGCATCACGATCCCTTATCTGAAAGAAAAGGCATCGTCCGGGGAGGAAACGGAGGAAGAGCCGTCGGAAGAGGAGTCTTCGGAAAGTGGAAAAGGTGACAGTGAAGAAGATTCTTCCGAAGAAGATTCAAAACCTGAGCCGCAAACTGTTGAAATTTTCATCGAAGACAAGGATAATGACATCAGTACAGTCGCCGACTCTTTTGAAATGACGGAAGAGAGGGAGTACAACATCGATCTGACGATCGAGGAAGGCGGGACGGCATCATACAAAGTTGTGATTGACGGAGAGACTGAAATCGAAGAGGAGATTCCATATTAGTAATTGTTGGCATTAGGTCAATTGATTATATATAATGATATGGATACTGAAAATGGAGGAGAACTTATGGGCACAATTAAGAGAGACAAAGGTCTCGATAATACTCTGAAGGTTATGAAACAGGGGTATCTCTATATCACAAATCAGAGAAAACGCCTTGGCAGTGAGAATATTTTTGAAACAAGGGCACTCGGTGGAAAAAAGATCATCGTCATCAGCGGTAAAGATGCTGCTGAGCTGTTCTATGACAATGATAAGATCGAACGTGCCGGCACTCTGCCAAAACGTGTAGTGAACACGCTGTTTGGTAAAGGGGCAATCCATACAACTACCGGCAAAAAACATATTGACAGAAAAGCACTTTTCATGTCCCTCATGACAGAAGGCAACCTCAAACACTTGAGAGAGCTGACGCGCAACCACTGGTATATGAACACCCAGAAGATGGAGCAGATGGACCGGATAAACATCTACCGCGAGTCCATCGTGCAGCTGACCAAGATCGGTACCAAGTGGGCGGGTGTACAGGCACCTGAAGAAAAAATTGAAGAAATTGCTACTGACATGGACATCATGATCGATTCATTCAAAGGGCTCGGAGGCAAGTTCAAAGGATACAAAGCGTCTGTTGATGCCCGTAAACGTGTCGAGGACTGGCTCGAAGACCAGATCATTGAAACGCGCAAAGGCAAGATCTACCCGCCGGAAGGCACAGCGCTGTATGAATTTGCACATTGGGAAGACTATAAAGGCAACCCTATGGACTCGAGACTGTGCGCTATCGACCTGATGAATACGTTCCGGCCCCTCATCGCCATCAACAGGTTTGTAGCCTTTGGTCTGCTTGCAATGCATGAACATCCGGTCACACGTGAGAAAATCAAGTCTGATGATGACTACGCATATATGTTCTCCCAGGAAGTGAGAAGGTTCTATCCATTTGTACCTTTCCTTCCTGCCAAAGCAAAAACGGATATCCAGTTTGAAGGCCATGCGATCGAGAAGGACACTATGATCGCACTCGACATCTATGGGACGATGCACCGTGAGGACACATTTGAAAATCCGGATGATTTCTATCCTGAACGCTTCAGGGACTGGGACGGCAGCCCGTTCGATCTCATTCCGCAGGGCGGGGGCGATTATTACACAAACCACCGCTGTGCCGGAGAGTGGATGACGATCATCATCATGGAAGAGACGATGAAATATTTCGCCGAGCGAGTGACCTACGATGTGCCTGAACAGGATCTTACAGTAGATCTGAACAGCATTCCGGGTTACGTGAAGAGTGGTTTCATCATTGAAAACCTCCGTGAAGCAGTGGATCGAAAATAATAGGACAGTCTGAAGCAGCACCCGGCAGGTGCTGCTTTTTCCATGAAAAAAGCCGGATTCCTTATGGAATCCGGCTTACGTGTCCAAAGCGTCAAATATGATTGACCGGCCCTTCATAGGCAGACATACCGCCCAGCACATTCACTGCCTCGTAACCGTTGTCGAGCAGCTGGTTCTGTACGCTTTCACTGCGCTTACCCGATCTGCAGATGACATAATATTTCTTGTCTTTATCGAGGCTCGCTATGGTGCTCTCGAAGTTCGACATCGGATAATGCACTGCACCCGGGATGAATCCTGTTTCCTCGAGCTCCGGTGTTTCCCTGACATCTATTAGGACATTCCCTTCGTCTCTGACTGCATCGCCTACTTTGCTGATATCAACTGTTTCTGCCATCTTATTACGCCTCCTGATATAGTAATGCCTACATATTTTATCATAAAGAATTAAACTGCTATAATAAAGTAAAACAATCCAAGCAGGGGTGAAGTATGTTAAAAGGAAGAATCATTAAAGCACTGAGCGGTTTTTATTATGTGGAGCATGACGGTGCCGTCTATGAGACCCGGGCGAGAGGAAAGTTCAGAAAAACACAGGAGACGCCGCTTGTGGGGGATTTCGTGACGTTTCAGATAGAAAATGAAAGCGGCGGCTATATCAATGAAATCCATGAACGGAAAAATTCACTCATCCGTCCGCCGGTGGCGAACATCGACCAGCTCCTCGTTACGATGAGCATGAGATCTCCGGATTTCAGCTTCTATCTCCTGGACCGTTTTCTCGCCTATGCAGAGGCCCACGACATGGAGCCTGTCATCGTCATTACAAAAAAGGACCTTGATGATGATCCGGCAAAGCACGATGAGATCACAAAGGTGTATGAAGGCATCTATCCGGTGCATTTCACCGATCAGGAACATATCGGGGAAGATCTGAAAGGGGTTTTGCGGGACAGGCTGAATGTGCTGGCCGGACAATCCGGGGTGGGGAAGTCGACGCTGCTCAATACGCTTGTGCCGGATCTTGGACTCGTCACGGGTGAGATATCGGGTGCACTGAACCGGGGCAGGCATACAACGCGGCATGTCGAACTCGTCCGTGTTGGCGGCGGATTGATAGCGGATACGCCAGGTTTCAGTACGATCGAATTCACGGATATCGATAAGTACAATATCAAATACTGCTTCCCCGATTTCAATGAGTTCAGTGCATACTGCAAATTCAGGGAATGCTCCCACATCAATGAACCAAAATGTGGTGTGAAAGCTGCTGTTGCTTCCGGGGTGCTTGCCGAAAGCCGTTACAGCAGCTATCTCGCGATCCATCAGGAAATAGAAAACAGAAAAGAGAGGTACTGAACATGGTTAAAATACTTCCCTCGCTGCTCGCGGCGGATTTTACAGCTTTGGGTGAAGATATTGGAAAAATGGAGGATGCAGGTGCTGATATTTTCCATCTCGATATAATGGACGGCCAGTTCGTCCCGAATATTTCATACGGCCTGCCGGTGGCGGCTGCCATCGCAAAAAAGGCATCCATTCCGCTCGATGTCCATCTCATGACGCAGGACCCGGACCAGTTCATCCCCGAATTTGCAGAAATGGGAGTGGATATGGTGTCATTCCACATCGAAGCGACGCCCCACCCGCACCGTGTCATGCAGCTGATTCAGAGCCACGGGATGAAAGCGGGGATAGTACTCAACCCCCACACACCCGCAGACAGCCTCAGCTATCTCCTGCGGGAGGTTGACTATGTGCTGGTCATGACGGTGAACCCCGGATTCGGCGGTCAGAAATTCATTGCTTCGTGCGTGGATAAGATTAAAGCACTCGATGGAATGAGGAAAAAGCATGGATATGATTTTGAAATAGAAGTGGACGGCGGCATCAATGATGAAACGGCCGGAATATGCATAGAGGCAGGCGCCGGACTGCTTGTCAGCGGTTCGCATCTGTTCAGTTCCCCGGACTGGAAGCAGGCTGTCGGTGCACTGAAAGGATAGTTGATATGCACATCAATGTAATAGTACGCGCTGAAGCGGATCGTACGGAGGAAATACTGAAGGGAAGAACCGGAGAGACCTGGGCAGGGGTGGACCACGGTGTGGTGCTGCTGCTTGAGGCCGGGATCGTGCCCGAGTACAGTTACGGCGATTTTGATTCGATTACCGAAGAGGAAAGGGAGTTCATCACCGGGCAGCTGGATATAGACCCTGTGCCCGCCGAAAAGGATGATACGGACCTTGCCCTCTGTCTGGGCGATCTCGTAAAGAAGGGCTACAGTACCATCAGCGTCTTCGGTGCGACGGGAGGCCGGATGGATCATGCCCTTGGTAATATCCAGCTGCTCATGCATGAAGACCTCCGCACCACGGATATAAGGATCATCGACCGGCAGAATGTTATAAGTCTGCTGACCCCGGGTAAGCATGAAGTAATCAGGCAGGAGGGGATGATATATATATCCTTCCTGCCATTTAATGATGAAACCGTACTGTCGCTCGACGGCTTCAAGTATGATCTTGATGAAGAGCCGCTTGAATTCGGCACAACACTTACGATAAGCAACGAATTTATTAAAAATAAAGGGAATGTATATACAGATAGCGATATTCTTATGATACAATCCATAGACTAGCATGAAAGAGGTGATCGGATGATGTTTATGGGCGCAGTTGCCAATGGTCTGGCAATTGTCATCGGAGGACTGCTGGGGTTGATATTCACTTTCATACCCGAACCGATAAAAGATTCAATCATGAAAATTCAGGCGCTTGTCATCATGACACTCGGAATACAGATGGTCGTCCAGGCGGAGGATATCATCGTCACACTCCTCAGCCTGATCATCGGTGTGGTCATAGGGGAAGTGATCCGCCTTGAAGAGCAGCTGAACCGCTTCGGTCACTGGATGGAATTCAAGCTCGGGGATAAGCATGCCGGCAACCTTTCCCAGGGGTTTGTCTCGGGTACACTCGTATTCATCGTTGGTGCGATGGCGATCGTCGGCGGGCTCGATGCAGGTCTCAGAGGATCGAATGAAGTGCTGTACACCAAATCTATCATGGATTTCTTCATTGCCATAGTCATGACTACGACCTACGGTCTCGGAGTGATCATTTCCGGAGTGCCGGCGTTCCTGTATGAATCGGGGATCATCGTCTCCGCTTCACAGATTGCCCGACTCATCCCGGAGTATATACTCGATCAGATGATACTCCAGGTGTCGGCGACCGGCGGCGTCATCCTGCTTGCCATCGGTCTGAATATGCTGAACGTGACCAAAATGAGGGTGGGGAACATGATCCCCGCCATCTTCACGGCAATGGCGATGGTTTACATCATAAATATTTTCTGAATCCTGCCCCGGACCGCCGTCCGGGGTTTTTGGCGCTCCTGGTGATATAATAAGGGTATAAAAAATCCATCCGGGATATCCCGGATGGATCGTGTGCGGCATTATACGCGCTGTACTTTGCCGGATTTGAGTGCACGGGCGGAAACCCATACTCTTTTCGGTTTACCGTCAACCATGATTCTTACTTTCTGAAGGTTCGCACCGAAGCTCCTCTTGTTGGCGTTCATAGCGTGTGAACGGTTGTTTCCGGAAGCTGCTTTGCGCCCTGTGAAGTAGCAGACTTTAGACATGCTGTCATCTCCCTTTTATAAAGATTTAAGTAATGATTGATTGCTTTATTCATAGCATACTATAATATAATACATGATTGGAACTTGATTGACAAGTGATTTTATATTCATATGAAAATGGAAAACTGTCGGATTTAGCTTGTATTTACATCATATTTTTGATTATAATTAAATGATGTGTCAGGGGGGAACGATATGACATTGGAAATAAGGAACGATCTGGGCAGTATCGATATTGCGATTGATGTAATCGCAAACATCGCCGGCAATGCCGTAGTGGAGAGCTATGGAGTGGTGGGGATGGCGTCAAAGCACCAGGTGCGCGATGGTTTTGCAGAACTGCTTGGTAAAGAAAATTATGCACGCGGTGTAATCATTGAAAATAATGAAGGAAATCTGGATGTCGACCTGTATATCATCGTCGGATACGGTATCAAAATATCCGAAGTGGCGACGAACGTCCAGTCCACTGTAAAATACAATCTTGAAAAGACACTGGGACTGAATATCAATGCTGTGAATATTTATGTGCAGGGAGTCAGGATCATCAATTCTGAGGATTGATCAGGGAGGATTTACGATAGCAATGAATAAGATAGATGGCAAAATGTTTAAAAATATGATTTTGAGTGGTGCCGAAAATCTCCGGCAGCATGCTGAATATGTGGATTCATTAAATGTCTTCCCTGTCCCGGACGGTGATACGGGCACGAATATGAACCTCTCCATGACTTCCGGAGCGAATGAAGTCGAGGACAAGGACGAAATCCACATCGGAACAATCGGCAAATATTTTTCGAAAGGTCTTCTGATGGGCGCGAGGGGCAATTCCGGCGTCATACTGTCACAGTTGTTCAGAGGTTTTTCAAAAGCGATTGAGCACAAGGATGAAATTGGAGCTCCGGAATTCGCCGATGCACTCGAGGCCGGTGTCAGGACAGCCTATAAGGCAGTCATGAAACCTGTTGAAGGCACAATACTCACAGTTGCCAAGGATTCAGCTTCCGTGGCAGGAGGAGCCGCAGATGGTGACGACAGTGTCATCAGTATGATGGAGACGGTGATCAAAGAGGCGAAGGCTTCACTCGAGCGTACGCCGGAACTGCTTCCGGTCCTCAAGGAAGTCGGAGTCGTGGATTCCGGCGGCCAGGGACTCGTCTATGTATACGAAGGGTTCCTTGCAGCACTGAAGGGCGAGAAGCTTGAAGCGGTGGGCGCTAAAGTGGATACGGAGAAATTCGTCGAGGATGAACACGAATTCGACGGCTTCATGACAGCCGAAGACATCGAATACGGTTTCTGCACCGAATTCATGGTGCGTTTTGAAGAGGGGAAAAGGGAATTCGACGAGGATGCGTTCCGCAGCGACATGAGTGAATTCGGTGACTCCCTGCTCGTGATCTCCGATGATGAAATCGCCAAAGTCCATGTGCACACTGAAACACCGGGCGAGGCGATGACGTACGGCGCAACGTACGGTGAACTTATCAAGATGAAGATAGAGAACATGCGTGAACAGTTCCGTGCAATTCAGGAGAAAAAGGGTCCAAAAGAGAAGAAGTCCTATGATACAGCGGTAATCACCGTATCATCCGGCGAAGGGATTGATAAACTCTTCAAAAGCATCGGTGCCACGCATATCATAGCCGGCGGGCAGACGATGAATCCGTCCACAGAAGACATACTTAAGACCATCGAAGGCGAAGATGTCAAAAAAGTCATCATTCTCCCTAATAATAAAAATATCATCATGGCCGCCGAACAGGCACGTGATATGCTGGATATCCCGGCGATTGTCATCCCGACCACATCCATTCCGGAGGGTCTCGCCGGCCTCCTGTCATATTCGCCGGAAGCTGAACTCCAGGATAATCAGGAAGCGATGCAGGAGTCCCTTGAATATGTGAAGACCGGTCAGGTGACATACGCGGTACGTGATACACAGATTGACGGTATGAAAATTAAAAAAGATCAGCATATGGGAATCAATGAAGGCAAAATCACAGCTGCGAATGATTCCCGGGAAGAAACATTAAAGGCACTGATTGAGTCAATGCTTGATGACGATTCTGAAATCGTCACGATCCTGATCGGCCAGGAAGGCAGCCGTGAGGAAACAGACCGCATTGTGGAATCGATTGAAGCTGAATATGACGAGGTTGAATTTGAAGTTCACGATGGTCAGCAGCCGGTGTACAGTTACCTGCTATCTGTAGAATAGACATAATGGCCACACGGGTTGTACGACCGTGTGGCCTTTTTGCAAAGCACGCATCAATGAGGAGGATTGCCATGAAATATAAAAGTGTATTCGACATTATCGGACCGGTGATGGTTGGACCGTCATCCTCCCATACTGCCGGGGCGGCAAGAATCGGGCTTCTCGCCCGCAGCCTGTTCGGCGGACAGCCGGATCATGTGGACATATACCTTTACGGCTCATTCAAGGATACGTACAAAGGACACGGCACAGATGTCGCACTCATCGGCGGGCTGCTCGGCTTTGACACTGATGATGACCGCATCATCACAGCGGAGAAAAAGGCCAGGGAAGCCGGCATGCATGTTCAGTTCATCGAGATGGAGGAGGAACGGTCACACCCGAATACGGCGCTCCTGCACCTTGTCAGAGGACAGGAACGGCTGACGGTGGAGGGCATCTCCATCGGCGGCGGCAAGATTGAGCTTGTGAGCATCAATGATTATGATATCAATGTATCGGGCAACTATCCGACGCTCCTCATTTTCCACAAGGATACTTTCGGTACGATTGCACGTGTGACGACGATACTCGGCAACAACGAAATAAATGTCAGCCAGATGAATGTATCACGCAAAGAAAAAGGGGACATAGCACTGATGACGATCGAGCTCGATGATGAAATCGAAGATTACATTATCCAAGAGATAAACGGAGCAGAAGGTGTGGACAGAGTCATAGAAATGGAAGAAAGCTAGGAGGGCCTGATATATGTTCAACAGTATAGAACAATTGGTGGAGACGGCTGTGACACAGGGAAAATCAATTGCGGATGTGATGATCAGCCAGGAGATGGAAGTGACAGGCCGTCCTTACCTTGATGTTTATGAAGATATGGACAGAAACCTTGAAGTGATGGAATCTGCTGTGGAGGAAGGCATCGGCGGGGTCACCAGTACAACCGGACTGACGGGTATGGACGCTGTGAAGATGCAGGAATACATCGACAGCGGAAAGGGTCTTAGCGGCGACCTTACCCTTTACGCAATCGCCCATGCGGTCAGTACCAACGAAGTGAACGCAGCGATGGGCAAGATCTGCGCGACACCTACTGCCGGATCCGCGGGGGTTGTGCCCGGTGTATTGTTCGCCATGAAGGAGAAACATGGCGTGTCACGCGAGGACATGATCAGATTCCTGTTCACTTCAGGGGCATTCGGCTTCGTAGTGGCGAACAATGCGAGCATCTCAGGTGCTGCAGGCGGCTGCCAGGCAGAAGTGGGCAGCGCCAGCGCAATGGCGGCAGCCGCCCTCGTTGAAATGGCGGGCGGCACACCGGCAATGAGTGCACACGGCTTTGCCATTGCGCTTAAAAATATGCTCGGTCTGGTCTGCGATCCGGTGGCGGGTCTTGTAGAAATACCGTGTGTGAAGCGTAATGCAGCAGGGGCGAGCAATGCCCTCACTGCAGCCGACATGGCACTTGCCGGCATCGAATCAAGGATTCCGGCGGATGAAGTGGTGGAGGCGATGTACAAGATCGGCCTCACGATGCCCTCGGCACTGCGTGAGACTGGACGCGGCGGTCTGGCGGGTACTCCAACCGGCCAGCGCCTCAAACAGGAAATATTCGGTGGTCAGTAATGGCTGAGATGTACCAGGTCATCACACCGCAGAAACCGGCGGCCATCTTGAAAGGCGTCGGTCCGAAAGTGGCAGGAAAACTCAGTTCGATAGGAATTGAAACTGTGAACGATGTGCTTTTTCATCTGCCGGCAAACTATGAAAATCTGAGCGTCATGAATTTAGCTGATGCAGAGAACAATGAGAAGGTCACTGTCATGGGGACTGTCAGGACGGAACCTGCTGTCGCCTACTTCAGGGGCGGGAAAAACCGCCTGACGGTTTTCATGGAAATCGACGGCATCTATGTAAAGGTGACATTTTTCAATCAGCCCTATCTGAAAGATAAACTTACCGTGGGCGAAGAGGTCAGACTGTCGGGAAAATACCTCAAGCACAAACTTGAAATCAATGGACAGAGACTGATATTCGAAGCGGGCGGCGGTTTCCGGGTGACATATCCCATGGGTAAAGTGATGCATTCGAAGACTTTCAATAAGATTGTTGCTGAAGTCTTCAATGCCTTTTCGTTCAACAGCGACCTCCCTGAAAACGTCAAGGCGAAGTACCGTCTGCTGTCGGTAAGGGAGGCCCTGAGGCTGATCCATTTTCCGAAAAGCTCCGCTGACATAAAAGAGGGACGGCGGACGATCAAATTTTACGAATTGTTCATGTTCCAGCTCAGGCTCATGGAGAAACGGCAGAAGGAACGGGTGAGGAACGAACGTCACATCATAAATTACGATATTGATGAATTGAAAGCTTTTATCGATACTCTGCCGTTCGATCTCACAGGGGACCAGAAGAAGTGCACCAATGAAATATGCCGGGACCTGAAACAGAATGTCTCCATGCACCGGCTGCTGCAGGGAGATGTTGGGAGCGGCAAGACTATTGTCGCAGGCATTGCTGCATATGCAGTGAAGACGATCGGTGAACAGACGGCGGTAATGGTGCCGACGGAGGTGCTTGCAAACCAGCACTATCAGTCCTTCACTGATACTTTCGGCGACCGTCTCACCATTGCCAAACTGACCGGCACGACGACAAGAAAGGAAAAGGCGAAGATTGCGGACCGGCTTGCGTCGGGTGAAATCGACCTGCTCGTGGGCACACATGCATTGATTGAAGATGATGTGCTGTTCAACCGGCTTTCACTCATCATCACCGATGAGCAGCACCGATTCGGTGTCAACCAGCGCAGACGGCTGAACGACAAGGCGCACCGCAAAAATGTGCTCTACATGACGGCAACGCCGATACCGAGGACACTTTCAATCACGACTTTCGGAGATATGGACGTGTCAATCATCAGGGAAATGCCGAAAGGGCGCAAACCGGTCGAAACATACTGGAGGCGCTACGATGAGGTGGATGAAGTGATGGCATCCATCGCCTCGGAAGTGAAGAGGGGGCACAGTGCTTATATCGTCGCTCCGCTGATTGAAGAGTCCGAAACACTGGACCTTAAAAATGTCCAGGAAATCTACCATATGTTCCTCGACTACTTCGGGGCGGAACAGGTTGAACTGGTGCACGGGCGCATGAAACCGGCTGAGAAGGCTGAAGGCATGGGCCGTTTCGAGCGGCTCGAGAAAGCTGTTCTTGTCTCCACAACGGTGATCGAAGTCGGCATAAACGTCCCGAATGCCACATACATGGTAATTTTCAACGCCGAACGTTTCGGTCTCTCGACCCTGCATCAGTTGCGGGGCAGGGTGGGCAGAAGTGATGTACAGAGTTACTGTGCACTCATCAGCGACCCGAAAACGGAGAATGCGAAACAGAGAATCGATATAATGACGTCCACGACGGATGGATTCGAGCTCAGTGAACAAGACCTTGAGATGCGGGGCCCCGGCGACTACTTTGGTGTCAAACAGAGCGGTCTGCCGGAATTCAAGGTGGCAGATCTTGCTGAAGATTACCGGATTCTCGAACACGCACGCCTGAGTGCAATCGAGAATCGGGAGAAATGAGGAAAGATGAATGAGAGTTTTCCTGAGACTGCTCGGTGTCGCGATGATAATTTCAGCTGCCGTCCTTTTCTTCTGGCAGGATATACGCGAAATTTTCACCGACAGGGTCAATGACCGTATCATCGAAGCCTATCAGAATGGAGAGTCGTCGGTCGATGTCGGCGGCTTCGAATCGATGGTCACCGGCATCAGTACAGAAGCCGGGGATGATGATACTGAAGAGGCCCGTGAGGGTATCAATATCGGCGAAGGGATGACCGGGGTGTTGAAAATAGACTCCGCCGGCATCAATGAACCGGTATTTGAGGGCCCCGTCACCGAGGAAAAGATGAAAAATGGCGTCTCGTTCGTGAATGGGACGGACCACCCCGATATGCAGAACATACCGATTGCGGGCCACCGCGTTGAAGGTGCCGGCATCCGTTTCAACTATCTGGACCGTGCCTCTGTCGGCGACCGGATTGAATTCATAACTGAGGATGGCACACGCGTATACGAAATCACCGATATATTTGATGTGAACCCGTCCCAGGTGGAAGTCATGGATCAGCGGGAGGGTCAGCCGCAGCAGCTCACACTGATTACGTGCGAGGACTACAATCCGGAGACACTCCTTTTTGAAAAGAGGATGATCGTAAAAGCGACGATAGTGGAATGAAGCTTACAATGGTTACTTCCTGAAGGGAGCAGCCATTTTTTTGTGACCTTTATATCAATTTCATTTGAAATCAGAAAGTCACTTCTATATACTGATTTTAGTACCAACTACTAAATGAGGTCATTACATGGCAAGATATAAAAAAAAAGAACGCCAGGAACTCCTTTTGGAGAAGGTGTCCACAGATCCTTTCCTGACGGATGAAAAGCTGAGCGAAGTTTTTGAAGTCAGCATACAGACGATCCGTCTGGACCGTCTCGAACTCAACATTCCTGAACTCAGGGAGCGGATCAAACATGTTGCGAGGGAAGAGACGGAAAAGATAAGGAGCCTTTCACTGCAGGAAGTCATCGGTGAAATAATCGATATAGAACTGAATGATTATGCACTGTCGCTGTTCATAGTGGAAGACGGGCATGTATTCCAGAAGAATAAGATCGCCCGGGGACATTACCTTTTTGCTCAGGCGAACTCGTTGTGTGTAGCGGTGATTGACGAGCCGCTGGCACTGACGAAGTCCGCCGACATAGAATTCACGCGGGCATCGAAGCTCGGTGACAAGGTGATCTCCAAAGCGGTGGTTGAGAAGATGGATGGAAATACGGCGATAATCACCGTCACATCCAGAGTGGAGCAGAAACTTGTCTTCAAGGGACGGTTTGAAATGTATTACACAGATGAAACTGATGAAGGTGAAAAAAATGGTTAAAGTTGCAGTAGATCTGATGGGCGGCGACAACGCCCCGGCTGAAATTGAAAAAGGTGTCCTGGCTGCCGTCGGGGAAGATGCATCACTGGAAGTGAAGCTGTACGGCATAAAGGGCGCATATACGGGGAATCATCCGCGTGTCGAATTCATAGAAGTGACAGAAAAAATAGAATCGGATGACGACCCCGTCCGCTCTGTCAGAAGAAAAAAGGACAGCTCGCTTGTCAGGGCATGCAAGGCAGTCAAAGATAAAGAAGTAGCGGCCTGTGTGTCGGCAGGAAACACCGGGGCGCTGATGAGTGCCGGCCTTTTTGTCGTCGGACGCATCAGGGGGATCGAACGGCCGGCGATCGGCACCCTGCTGCCGAGCACTGACGGACGCGGTATGATGCTTCTGGATATGGGGGCCAATGCTGAAAATAAACCGAAACATCTCGAGCAGTTTGCAGTAATGGCAGATATATACATGCGTGAAATCGCCGGGCGTGATAATCCAACTGTGGGTCTGATCAATAACGGAAGTGAAGAGAACAAAGGCAGTGAACTGACCAAAGAGACATTCAAACTGCTCCGGAAGAGCGATATGAATTTCATCGGCAATTTTGAAACGCGTGACATCCTCTCAGGGAGCGTCGATATCGCAGTGACGGACGGTTTCACGGGAAATGTTGTACTGAAGACGATCGAGGGGACGGCTTCTGCGCTCATGAGTGAAATCAAAGACGTTTTCCTCAGAAGTACAAAGAACAAGATGGCCGCCCTGGTCCTTAAAAATGACTTCAAGGCTGTGAAAGATCTGCTGGATTACCGCCAGTACGGCGGCGCACCGCTGCTGGGACTTGACGGCAATGTACTCAAGGCACACGGGTCCAGCGACTCTGTTGCCATCGTCTCGGCCCTCAGGCAGGCAAGGAAGATGGCGGATTCACAGGCCATTTCAAAAATCAAAGAGAGAATCGAGGAGAATGCATGAAACGATTGATACTATTCCCGGGACAGGGCGCCCAATACAGCGGGATGGCAAAAGACATCTATGAAACATCCTCAGAAGGCCGCACGGTTCTGGATGAAATTTTCATGAATGTGGATTTTGATCTGAAATCGATCATGTTCGAGGAAGATACCCGTCTGAACCAGACGGAATATACACAGCCTGCATTGTTCGCCCACAGCATGGCAGTGCTTGCTGCCACCGGCATCAAAGGGGACATGGTCCTCGGGCACAGCCTGGGCGAGCTGCCAGCACTTGTGCATGCGGGTGTACTGAACATACAGGACGGCATCAGGATTGTTGCGAAGCGCGGAGCGCTCATGAGCAAATCAGAGGGCGGCGGCATGGTTGCCGTCATCGGCATGGAGCTTGCCGATCTCGAGACACTGTGTGATGAACTGTCCACAGATGACCGCCGTGTGCAGCCTGCCAATCTGAATGCACCTGATCAGACGGTGGTCTCCGGCGATGCATCGCTTGTTGAAGAATTCGCTGCCAAGGCGAAGGAAAGGGGCGCGAGGCGTGTCATGCCGCTCAACGTCTCGGGTGCATTCCACTCCTATCTGATGGAGGGCGCCAAAAAGGAATTCAGCGAGTTCGTATCGGGCATCGAATTCAATGCGCCGGTCATACCGGTGATCCAGAACGTCTCCGCAAAGCCGGAGACGGACCCGGATATCATCAAGACACAGCTCATCGACCAGATGACAAGCCCTGTCCGCTTTACAGAATGTGTCCGGACAGCGGTGTCAGAAGGTGCAGAGGAAGCAGTGGAAGTTGGACCCAAGAAAGTACTGAGCGGGCTGATGAGAAAAATAGACCGTTCCGTAAATACGGTGAATATCGATACGATGGAACAGGCAAAGGAGTTTCTGAATGAGTAAAATTGCATTGGTAACCGGTGCTTCACGCGGTATAGGAAAAAGTATCGCACTTAGCCTCGGTAAAGAGTATACTGTTATCGTGAATTATTCCGGTTCGAAGGAAAAAGCGGAGGAGACGGTACGCGCGATTACTGAAGCCGGCGGCGCGGCACAGGCATATCAGTGCCATGTGCAGAACCATGATGATGTCAAAGCGATGATCAAATACATCACAGGCACATTCGGTTCAATTGACCTCGTCGTCAATAATGCAGGGGTCACCAGAGATAATCTCCTCATGAGGATGAAGGCGGATGAATGGAATCAGGTAATCGATGTGAACCTGAAAGGCGCATTCAATGTGATACAGAGTGTATCAAGGCCGATGATCCGTCAGAAGGCCGGCAGAATCATCAATATCTCAAGCATTGTCGGTTCTTTGGGCAATCCGGGCCAGACGAACTATGTTGCGTCCAAGGCCGGCATTGACGGCATCACAAAATCGGTGGCGCGTGAGCTGGCACCTAAAGGCATCACGGTCAACGCAGTGGCCCCGGGCTTCATCGAAAGTGATATGACGGACGTCCTGTCTGAGGAGATCAGGAGCCAGATGCTCTCCCAGATACCACTCAATCATTTCGGTACTGTGGAGGATATTGCGGAGACTGTGAAATTCCTTGCATCGGATGCTGCAAAGTACATCACGGGCCAGACTATACATGTCAACGGCGGTATGTACATGGGGTAGGACCTGTGCTATTATTGGAGGGAGGTGAATTTGATGGCAAACTTTGATAAAGTAAAAGACATTATTGTCGACAAACTTGGTATTGATGAAGAGAAAGTGACTCAGGAAGCATCTTTCAAAGATGACCTTGGCGCTGATTCTTTGGATATTGCTGAATTGGTTATGGAGCTCGAAGACGAATTCGAAATGGAAATTCCGGATGAGGAAGCTGAAAAGATCAACACAGTAGGCGATGCTCTTAACTACATTGACAAATTGGAATCAAACTGATCATAAAATCCACTTTCCGGAGTGGATTTTATTTTTGTATGAAAACTTTTATTAAACAGTATATTCATTTAGAATAAAGTGATGGGAGTGAGTGTTATGGAATTTAAGGAAATAGAAAATATAATTGAAAAGGATATTCATGCCAAAGCGGGACTTGCAGCCTTCCGGGAGGAAATGAGGGGTTTTCTTGAGCGCACCGATCTTGTGATCGGTAATGAGGCACTTTATATACAGGCATTCATGCACAGCTCATATATAAACGATCTGCAGCTCAATAAAATCCATAATAACGAGAGGCTGGAATTTCTCGGCGATGCAGTACTAGAATTGATGGTTTCAGACTATATATACAACAGGTTCAGCGAATTGCCGGAAGGCGACCTGACAAAGCTGAGAGCCAATATCGTGTGTGAACCCTCACTTGTAGTATTCGCCTCCAAACTGCACATGGAACCGCTAATCATGCTCGGCCGCGGAGAGGAAAAGACAGGAGGCAGGCAACGGCCTTCCATAATATCCGATACTTTCGAGGCGTTTCTCGGCGCGCTCTATCTCGATCAGGGGAGTTCGGCTGTGTGGACGTTCCTTGAGAAATTCGTCTTCCCTGAAGTGAAGAATGCGAACTATAATGCAGTGGTTGATTACAAGACGGCGCTGCAGGAGCATATGCACAGGAATTACCGCAAAGCGGTGGAATACAAGCTCATGGAAGCGACGGGACCGAGCCATGATAAGACATTTGTCACAGGTGTCTATATGGAGGACAGGCTGATGGGAAAAGGCTTCGGGCGTTCCAAGAAGGAATCCGAACAGCGTGCTGCCGAACAGGCATTGAGTGAAACGAATGGCGGGGAGAACCACTGATGGTATATTTGAAAGCGATAGAAGCCCACGGCTTCAAATCATTTGCGGATAAAGTGAATATTAAATTCGATTCGGGTGTGACGGCAGTGGTCGGACCGAACGGCAGCGGCAAAAGCAACATCACGGACGCAATCCGCTGGGTACTCGGCGAACAGTCGGCCCGTACGATACGGGGTGTGAAGATGGAGGATGTCATTTTCAATGGCACATCCGGCAGGAAGGCGATGAACTATGCACAGGTGGGCCTTGTGCTGGACAACAGATCCCGGAAACTGGCTATAGATGCGGATAAAGTGACCATCACACGCAAACTCTACAGGAACGGTGACAGTGAGTACTATATCAATGAGGACAAATGCAGGCTGAAGGAAATCAACGAGCTTTTCCTCGACTCCGGCCTCGGGAAAAATGCCTATAACATCATTTCCCAGGGGGAAGTCGATGAAGTGCTGAAGGCACGGCCGGAACAGCGCAGGAGCCTGATTGAAGAAACTGCTGGCGTAATGAAATACAAACTGAGGAAGAAAGAGTCCGAAAAGCGGCTCGAAGATACCGCACAGAATCTGAGCCGGGTGAATGACATTATACAGGAACTTGAATCCCGCGTGACGCGGCTCGAGAGGGAAAGTGCGGTTGCCGAAGAATATCTGGCACTCAAAGAAGAGATGAGCCGAAGCGATATCGAAGTCACCGTCTACGATATCAAGGCCCTCTCAAACCTCCTTCACAAAGAGGAGGCGGCTTACCTCACAACAGAGGAAAAAACTTCAGAATGCCGCCGGGCGCTCGAAGAGATGAACCGGGAAATGTCCGATCTCGCAGGCGCCCGTGACAAATATGACAGTGAAAACAAAGAACTGAACAACCGGCTCGTGGAACTGTCCAAACGTCTTGAGAATACCAGCGGGCGGATCGAACTCTATAAAGAACGTAAAAACAACAAAGGACAGCTGGTGGAAGAACTCAAGGTCCGTCTCTTTGAACAAAATTCGAGAGTCGGATCCCTCGATGCCAAAAAGGCTGAGGCGGACAGCACAGCCGAATCACTCAATGAGCATGCAGCAAGGCTTAAAAAGTCCCTCAGAGAGACAAAAGAGCAGCAACGCTATCTTACAGAGGACCAGGGCGATGAAATTGAAAAGCTCAAGGACAGCTATTATGATCTGATGGTGGAGAAGACGACGCTCGAGAACGACCGGCGCCGGGAAGAGACGGAGAAGTCCCGTCTGGATGGCAGCCTGCGTCAGAAAGAGGAGCGTCTTGAAACACTCAGACAGGATTATGAAAAAGAAGCGGCGGAACATACTGGACTGATTGGAGAGAAAGAGAAAGCCGGCGCGGAGCTTGAAAAAGCACGGGAAAGGTATCTTGCTGAAAAGAAAACACTCGCAGAACTCAACCGCAAATACGATGAAGAGCGGGAAAAGCTGCACAAGGCAAGCCGTTTCATCGAGCAGCAGACCTCAAAGCTTGAAATGCTCAAAAATATGCAGAATGAATACCGCGGCTATTATCCGGGGGTCCGGGCGATTCTGAAAAATCGGGACAGGATCGGTGGTGTGCGCGGCTCAGTCGGTGAACTGATCTCGACTGAAAACAGGTATATGGTGGCACTTGATACTGCCCTTGGTGCCCAGGCGCAGAACATAATCATGTCCAGTGAACAGGACGCAAAAAAGGCAATCAGCTACCTCAAGGAGAAAAAGAGCGGCTTTGCCACATTCCTGCCGATGGATGTCATCCGTCCGAGATCACTTTCCGGCGATATACGCCAGCAGCTGGAAGACTCACATATAGAAGCCCGGGTGCTTGCCGACATCGCAGTTGCAGACCGCGATATCAGCGATGTTGTGCATCATCTGCTGGGT